>Ga0307988_1001846_pt1 | contig 11209 bp, 10 predicted proteins | sample EllFjometagen183_FD_203166 | JGI IMG/M metagenome (GOLD analysis project Ga0307988, IMG submission 203166) | Marine microbial communities from Ellis Fjord, Antarctic Ocean - #183 | ecosystem: Environmental > Aquatic > Marine > Unclassified | place: Southern Ocean | collected 2014-10-08 | reverse complement strand
TACCACGCCACCTACAATCTCCCCCACTAACCACATCAATCCAGTTGATGTAAGTTGAGAGCGGAGCGATTGCCCCGAAAGCCGTTACGGGGCAATCGCTTTTAACTTTCGGAGAACAATATGGAGAAAATTTTTCGCGTTATTGATCAAACCAGCACCTATGTGGGCAAATGGGCCAGCTTTCTCGTGGTCATTTTAACGCTAGCCATCGGGTATGACATTACGGTCCGATATCTTTTTGCCATACCCAACTTCTGGGCATACGACATGACCATCATGCTCTACGGCAGCTACGCTATTTTAGGGGCTGCCTATTGCCACTCCCGCAACGGCCATGTGCGCATGGATCTGTTCTACGGCAAGCTGTCGCCCAGGGGCAAAGCCATCTCGGATGCCATCTGTTACCTGTTCCTGTTCTTTCCACTTTTTACGGTCCTTCTGTGGAAATGCGGCGAGCATGCTTTATGGTCCCTGTCGAGCGGGGAATGCTCGTCGGCCAGTGCCTGGAGACCCCTCATCGGACCCTTCAAGGCCATCATCGCCTTTGGAATCCTATTGTTTTTCGTACAGGGCCTGGTCGATTTTTTAAGGAATGTTATTTTTATTTTCAAAGGAGGGAAACATGAGTCCTGAGCTGACCACCATTCTGATGCTCGCAAGCCTCCTCGTTCTGCTGGCCGGTTTCCCTATCGCCTTTGGTGTCGGTACCGTTGGTCTTGTTTTCGGATTGATCACTACCGGCCCTGCTTTTTTATATATGATGCCCATACGGGTCATGTCGGGGACCCTGTCTGAATATATCCTCGCCGCCGTGCCGCTCTTTATTTTCATGGGAACCATGATGCAGACGTCCGGCGTAGCGGAAAGGGCTTTTCAGGTCCTGCACAAATGGATGAGCGGCGTCAACGGCGGGCTTTCCGTAGCCACCGTTGTCCTGGCCATCCTGTTTGCCGCGACCACCGGGGTGGTGGGCGCGTCGGAAACCGCCATCGGTCTGCTGGCCGTACCCGCCATGCTCAAAGCCCGATACTCCCAGTCCCTGGCCAGCGGCTGCATCTGCGCGGGCGGAACCCTTGGGATTCTCATTCCCCCCAGCATCATGCTGATCCTTTATGCCCCCATGGCGGGCGTATCCGTTATTCAAATGTTTGCCGGCGCCATCATTCCAGGGTTGCTTCTGGGCATTTCCTACATTGCTTACATCCTCATTCGATGCGCCATAAATCCCGAATTGGGTCCGGCCCTGCCCCCTGAAGAAAGGCTGAAATTTTTATCCAAAGAATCCCTTGTCATGGGGGTCAAATATCTTGTGCCCCCATCCCTGCTGGTGGCCCTGGTTCTGGGTTCCATCTTTTTTGGCGTTGCATCTCCCACTGAAGCCGGCGCTGTGGGCTCCATTGGCGCTACACTCCTGAGCCTGATCTACAAACAGCTCACATGGGCCGCCTTCAAGGAAAACTGTTATATAACCCTTCGTATCACCGCCATGATCATCTTTATTGCTCTGGCCGCGAACCTGTTCACGGGGGCTTTCTTGAGTGCGGGATGCGGACAGGTGATCACCGATTTTCTCCTCGGCCTGGGTTTTGGCCGCTGGGGCATATTTTTGACCATGCTGTGTATTATTCTCTTTTTGGGAATGTTTATCGACTGGATCGGGATTCTGCTCATCGTGGTCCCCATTTTCTCGCCCATGCTGCTGACCCTTGGGTTTGAACCGCTGTGGGTGGGCCTGGTCATCTGCACCAGTCTTCAGATTTCATTTCTGACACCGCCCTTTGCCTATTCGATTTTTTATCTGAAGGGACTGGATCTGGGACTTGATCTCATGGAGATGTATAAGGGGATTATCCCCTTCGTGTTCCTGCAGATTCTGGTGGTCATCCTGCTGATCCTTTTTCCACCCCTGTGCCTGTGGCTGCCTAAAGTCCTGGGAGGATAACGTCAGTTTACGGTTTACAGTTGCCGGTTACCGGTCGATGAAAAACTGTAAACTGTGAACCGACAACCGTAAACTGTTTTTGTAGGAGTTGTATGGATATCGCAAACCTTTTAAGCCGTCATGCGCAATATCAGCCGGACAAACTTGCGCTGATTTTTGAAGACAGGCGCCTGACCTATAAAGAATACAATCAGAACGTCAACCGTCTGGCAAACGCCCTGTTGGATATGGGCATTCAAAAAGGAGATAAAATCTCCACGCTGCTGCCCAATTGTATGGAGATTCTTGAGGTCTACTGGGCCGCCGCCAAGATCGGGGCTGTGGCCGTGCCCCACAGCATGTTGCTGCTGGAAGAAGGCCTTAAGTCCCTTTTAAACGATTCAGACACCACCATGGTCGTCACCAATTTGGCCATGGTGGAGACCATCGACCGGATAAGGAAGGATCTACCCGCCATTTCCGAGGATCGATACCTCTTGATTGACGGTGCCGACACGCCCGGCTACCGGGATTACCATGCCCTTACGTCCGCTGCCGACGATACCGACCCACAGGGCATCGAGATCCATGAGGACGATATCTACAATATTATGTACAGCAGCGGCACCACCGGCCACCCCAAAGGGATTGTCATCAGCCACAAGATCCGTGTGGCCTACACGACCCTTTCGTCGGCCATCTTCCGCATGACCCCTGAAAGTGTCATGCTCCATTCGGGGGCGCTGGTGTTTAACGGCGCGTTCATCACCCTTTTGACCTCCATGTTCCTCGGAAGCACCTTCATCCTTCATCCTCAATTTGATACGGAAGCGTTCATCGATACCGTCAAAAAGGAAAAGGTCACCCATGTGATGATGGTGCCGTCCCAGGTTGTGGGGGTACTCCATTCCCCCAATTTCTCCGCCAAAGCCCTGTCGACCCTTGAAATGATCTGCTCGGTGGGGGCGCCGCTGCACAAGGAACACAAGGAGGAACTTATTAAACGCCTGCCCAACCGGCTCTATGAGCTTTACGGCTTAACTGAAGGGTTTATGACCATTCTGGACAAGAACGATTATGAAACCAAGACCGGTTCCGTGGGGGCTCCCACCGCCTTTTTCGATCTCCGCATCGAAGATGATGATAAACAGCAGGTTCCCCCGGGGGTGGTAGGTGAAATCGTGGGGAAGGGGCCCATTCAGATGGTGGAATACTACAAGCGCCCCGAAATGACCCGCCAGGCCGTTATTGACGGATGGCTCTACACGGGGGATATGGGTTATGTGGATGAGGACGGTTTTCTCTATCTGGTGGATCGCAAAAAAGACATGATCATATCAGGCGGGGTCAACGTATATCCGAAAGACATCGAGGAGATTATCGTTCAGCACCCGGACGTCAAAGAGGCCGCGGTATTCGGAATCCTTGACAAAAAATGGGGCGAAACCCCGGTTGCGGCCGTCACCCTGGCCGAAACGGCAAACATAACCGCCGAAGACCTGGTCCAATGGACCAACGAGCGCGTCAGCGCCAAATTCCAACGGATTCACCAGGCGATTATTCTCGAAGGTTTTCCCCGAAATGCAGCCGGAAAAACCATGAAACGGACCATTCGCGACGAATTTCTCGCAAAAAAAGCATAACAACCGTTTTCGGTCTACAGTTGCCGGTTCACGGTTGTTAGAAAACTGTAAACCGGAAACCGTTGTAAACCATTAGGAGTCAAATCAATGAAACTTGAAGATATTAAAAATATTACGGTTCTTGGATCGGGCATCATGGGCCACGGCATTGCCCAGAGTTTTCTCATGGGCGGGTACCCGGTGACGCTCTTTGACATATCGGATACCATTCTGGCCACCGCCAAGGCTCATGTGAAAAAAAACCTTGAGCTTTTTTTTACATCAGGCCTCATCAAAGAAGAAGATATCGAAACGTGCATGGGGAAACTGACCACCACAACGGATCTTCAAGAAGCAGTTTCCGGAGCTGATTTTATCGTGGAAGCGGCGCCCGAGGATATAAATCTCAAACAGGGTCTTTTTGAAAAGATCGAATCCTTTGCCAGGGAAGATGCCATCATCGCCAGCAATACCTCCTCTTTGACCCTGAAAGAGATCGGGGAAAGGGTCAAAAACAAATCCAGACTGGTGGTGACCCATTGGTTTAATCCCCCCCATATCGTTCCCACGGTGGAAGTGGTGAAGAATGAGGACACCAGCGATGAAACCGTGGATATCGCCTATGAACTGATGGAAAAAATCAAAAAAAGCCCGGTCAAAATCAACTGGGAAATCCCGGGGTTCATCGTCAACCGCATCCAGATTGCCATGGTTCGGGAAGTGCTGAACCTCTACAAAAAGGGGGTTGCAAGCGCAGCGGATATCGATCGGGCCGTTAAAGGCAGCATGGGCTTTCGCCTGGCCAGTATCGGACCGCTCCTCACCATTGACCTGGGGGGTGTAAAGCTCTGGCGAAGCGTCTGCGCCAACCTGCTCCCCCACATTGAAAGCGGAACAACCCCCCCCGCGGCACTGGACGAGCTGATCGCAGAAGGGAATGACGGCATCAAGAGCGGCAAGGGATTTTACGACTATACGGTGGATTTCTCGGAAGAAGACCTGGACAAAGCCATTGCACAAAGGGATCAGGAATTTCTGAATCGGCTGAAGAATCTCTATCTTGAAAAATAGGGATTATTCTTTACCACCTCATAGCCTGAAATTCTCGGAAGTTCAGGCATGAGGGGAAACCTCAAAGGGGGTCATAAAAGGTACTCATCGGTCACATTATTCTGACCATCCGTGATATAAAGGGGCATCATTTCACCAAAGGCTTCCGACATGTTCATATTTGAGGATATTACTGTCTTTTGTGAGGATGGCGGCATTTTTCTGCAAGGCTGTTGCAACAATAATCTGATCCGCGGGGTCATTGTGGAAAGGCTGTGGCAACACGGTCGAACGATAAGCGAGTACAGGAGAAAGAGGAACCAGTCTGAGCTTGGGTAAATCAAAAGCTGCATTCAGCCAGTCTTCCGGCTTGCAGGAAATGGCGATTCTTCCCTTTTCGAGAAGCTTGCAGAATTCCCAGGGAGAAATTGCGGACAGGAGGAGTTCGTCGTACCGGGTTATATCTCCGATCAAATCCGTCACCCGACGCGACAATTTCCGAGGGTTCATATACCACCAGACCCAGGTATGCGTATCGAGCAGATATTTCATTTGCAGGCATCCCACATATCTTCACCCAGAGGGGTGACAATGTCTTTTTCATAGACAAGATAGTCTGCAAGCTTACCGGGTTCGGGTTTCGTTTCCAAGCTGCGATAGGGAATGACCCGGGCAAGCGGTTTGCCCCGTTTTGTCACAATGATCCCCACTTGTGATTTCGCCACTTGATCCAGTATTTTCAATGCGTGCGCCTTGAATTGGCTTATGCCCATGGTTTCCATGAAATCGCCTCCTTTGCATACGGAAGCATAGTAGTCAAGTAAAGCAGTCAAGTCAATACGAAAAGTCTCCCTATTCCCTGTAATCATGATGGTATTCGAGCTTAAAAGCTGACACTCCGTGTAACGAAATCAAGCAATACGCATTGAGCCCATTACCGTGTTAAACGGCATAATTTCCCATATGGGAAGGTGAATCGGTTATGATATTTGCATTCCCATCTTACCTGCGATACACTTTACGCCTCATGACCATGGTTTCCCCATAATTTTTACTTCAGGAAAACGCCGGGCTTGGAGAATCGAATGAACCCGTTACGGCATCTAAAAACATTGCGCCACATTTTTGATTCAACACATAACGGCGTCAGCATCATCGACAAGTCCGGGACCATCATCGTTTACAACAAAACCGCAGGCATCATGTTGGACAAAGACCCGGATGAAATGCTGGGGCGGTTCATCGGAGACATTTTCCCGAATACCTGGACGGACTTGGAAAACATCCTGAAAAACGGAATAGCGCAAATCGGCAAGAAAATCGACTTGGGCAACTCCACCATCGTTGCCAACAGAACGCCCATTCTTGAAGACGAAGAGATCGTGGGCGCCATCAGCGTTTTTCAAGATATCTCCGAATATGAGAACATTATCCACCAATTGGAAAGCTATAAAAAAATCAACAAACAGCTTAACGCCATTATCGACTCATCCTTTGACGGGCTCTGGATATGTGATCATGAAGGCAGGGTAGTCCAGGTCAACAAGGCATCCGAAAAAATCAGCGGCATAAAAGCCGATCAGGTGGTGGGCAAAAAAATGGAAACGCTGATTCAAGAAGGGATGATTGACCGTTCCGTAACCCTTGAGGCCCTGAATAACCGAGCCAGCGTGACCATTATTCAGAACCTGAAGAACGGCAAACAGATTCTCGTCACGGGAAACCCGGTTTTCGATGATCAAGGGGAGATAATCCTTGTTGTGGTCAATGAACGGGATATAACGAATCTGAACAAATTGCGAAACGAATTGGAGGAAAGCAAGGCCCTTGCATCCGGATATCGCAACGAGCTGTCATTCTTGAAACACGAAAAATCATTCGTTTCCGAGACTTCCATCCGAAGCAAAGTGATGCAGAAAGTGATCTACAGGGCCATGAAAGTGGCCCAAGTCAACTCCACCGTCCTGATCCAGGGAGAGACGGGAGTCGGCAAAGGATTCTTCACCAAGCTGATTCACCGGGCCTCGCCCCGATGCCAACGCCCCTTCATCCGTGTGGATTGCGGCGCCATTCCCGATACCCTCATTGAATCGGAACTATTTGGGTATGAGAAAGGCGCTTTCACCGGCGCCCGGGCCGAAGGAAAACCCGGTCTCTTGGAACTTGCCGAAGGCGGCACCCTCTTCCTTGATGAAATCGGAGACCTTCCCCTCAATGTTCAGGTCAAGCTTCTCAGGTTCTTGGAGGAAAATACCCTTATGCGCGTCGGCGGCATTTCTCAAAGAGAGGTGGAGACGAGAATAATCGCGGCAACCCACCGAAATCTGGAAGAGATGGTGAAAACGGGAAAATTCCGAAAAGACCTCTTTTTCAGGCTCAACGTGATCCCCATCCATATTCCCCCTTTACGAGAACGGGTCGAAGACATCCCCCCGCTTATCGATCGCTTTCTCAAAGATTTTAACCACAGGCATTCCACCCAAAAGAGAATTCTTCCCCGGGCCATTGATTGTCTCTGTCAATACCCCTTCTCAGGCAACATCCGGGAACTGAGCAATCTTGTGGAACGTGTTGTGGTGCTCACCCATGGCCGGGACATCCGTTTGGAGGATCTTCCTTCTTATGTACGCCATCCGGATACGGATGCAGACATCCCGCAGGGTGGCGACGATTCAAACCTTTCAAATGCAGTGGCAAGGGTTGAAAAAGAGATGATTGTCCGAACCCTGAAAGAGTGCGGTACCCAAAGAAAGGCCGCCCGGAAGCTGGGGATCAACCAATCCACCCTGGCGCGCAAGGCCAAACGGTACGGCATGAAAAATAATGCAATACTGCATCGAGATGCCTGAATGCATCAACTTAACGTCCTTCTCCCTTGAAATTCGGTTTAATGCATTTTTCCCGGATCGGTAACGGGGACGGCTTGCGGCCCAGTCTGAGACGGCTTTGAATTTTTCCGCCCCATTCGGAATTGTTGGCATAAGATTTGCTTGAGTTGACGGTTTAATCACTCGTCAAAACAAAAACCGTTCTCAGGATAAAGGGAAAATGCCGGACCATCAAACTACAATAGGGTGCGATCCATTTGACGACCTGGCAAATTCCTTGAAAGCTCATGCTTCCAAATCCCAGATCCTCATGGAAGTAGGATCTGCGAAAGGTACGCTGAAAGAGGTCCTGGAAATCTTGAGTGATTTGGAAGTCGACCCGGTTCGGTATGAAGTTCTCCAAAAAGGAGATCCTTCCTGCATACTCCTTTTTCTGCCCAATGAGGATGTCAGAGCGATTGTTTTCAGGCTTACGGAAGCCGGGTTTACCAGGGTGAAAGGGGTTAATCCCCGGCCTGATCACGGGCGAAAGAAAAATTGATGCCCCGGGGTTTGAGGCGGAATTGCGTAATAAACGAATCAGAATTCCCTGGGAGTTTACCAAATTAGGAGCGTGAACATGACGCAAAAATCCAACAAACATCTGATGGAACTGAGGACAAAACACGTTCCCAAGGGGCCTTTCAATACTACGCCTATCTTTGTGAAGAAGGCCAAGGGCGCTCTTATAGAGGATGTGGAGGGAAAGGAATATATCGATTTTGCAGGCGGTCTCGGTGTATTGAACGTGGGACACTGCAATGAAAAGGTGGTGGCCGCCGTTAAGGAACAGGCCGATCAATATCTTCATACCTGCTTTCACATCAACATGTATGAACCGTATATTGAGCTGGCAAAACAGTTGAACGAAATCACGCCGGGCGATTTTGCCAAAAAGACCTTCTTTGTGAACAGCGGCGCCGAGGCCGTTGAAAACGCTGTTAAAATTGCCCGCTGCGCCACAAAACGCCAGGGTGTCATCACCTTTGAAAACGCCTTCCACGGTCGCACCTATATGGCCATGACCCTCACCAGCAAGGTGAAACCCTATAAATTCGGATTTGATCCTTTCTGCAGCGAAGTCTACCGCATGCCCTTCGCTTATTGCTACCGGTGCCCTTTCGGCCGTGAATACCCTTCCTGCGAACTCCATTGCGCCGACTCCCTGGAGGATTTCTTTATCGGAAACGTGGCGCCGGAGTCGGTGGCGGCGGTCATCGCCGAACCGGTCCAGGGGGAAGGTGGGTTTATCGCTCCTCCCCTAGGATATTTCAAAAAGATCAAGGCCATTTGCGAAAAACACGGCATTCTTTTTATCATGGATGAGATCCAGACGGGCATGGGCCGAACCGGAAAACGTTTTGCATCGGAACATTACGGTGTTATTCCGGACATGACCCTGACGGCCAAATCCCTTGCTGCGGGGCTCCCCCTTGCGGGTATTACGGGAAGGGCGGAGATCATGGAAGCGCCGGCGGTGGGAGGTCTGGGCGGCACCTACGGGGGGAACCCCATTGCGTGCAGGGCCGCCCTGGCGGTCCTGGAAGTGCTCGATTCCCAATTCCTTCAAAAGGCCACAGAATTGGGGGACACCCTCCGCGTCCGTTTTCTGAAACTTCAGGAAAAATTCGATATCATTGGAGATGTCCGGGGCTTGGGACCCATGATCGGTATTGAACTGGTAAAAAATCGCAAGACAAAAGAACCGGCCACCGATGAAACAAAGGAACTGGTGAATCGCTGCCTTAAAAACGGACTCATCACCCTGACTTGCGGCAATTACGGAAATGTGATCCGCACATTGATGCCCTTGGTCATCACGGATGAACAGTTGGAGAGGGGCCTTGGCATTATGGAGGATCAGCTTTCAACCCTTTGAAATATTAAGGAGACAGCAATCTTTCATTAAGCGCAATCTCTTAGGAAAAACACATGGACAAATCGGAACAAAAACTTCTAAGCACAGTGGAATCCCTGGTCCCGGAAATTCTGAATTTTACAACCCGGTTAGTGGCCTGCGCCAGCACCCTGGGAAAAGAGGGGCCGGTGCTGGACGTCATGGAAAAAGAACTGGAGCGACTCGGTTTTGACCCGGTTAAAGTCAAGATATCGCCCCAAGAGCTGGCGGGTCATCCGGGGTTTGCGCCGGTTCCCTGGGATTATGAGGGCCGGCATAACCTGGCGGCAACACGGCCGGCCGACGCCGAGGGAGGAAAGAGCGCGCTTTTTAACGGCCACCTTGACGTGGTGAGCCCGGAGCCCCTGAGCCGGTGGAAGAGGGACCCGTTTGATCCCGTTATGGAAGACGGCTGGCTCTACGGCAGAGGCGCCGGGGATATGAAGGCCGGGGTTGCGGCCATGACCTATGCGCTCCATGCGGTGGACAAAGCCGGAATGGGACTCCGGGCGCCGGTGACCCTTGAGGCGGTAATCGAAGAGGAATGCAGCGGGAACGGGGCCCTAGCGTGCCGAAATGCCGGCATGGACGCGGAAGCGGTCCTCATCCCCGAGCCTTTCGGCCCGACCATTCTCACCAGCCAGGTGGGGGTCGCCTGGTTCAAGATCCTGCTCTCGGGCGTGCCCGTACATGTCCTTGAAACCAGGAGCGGGGTCAATGCCATTGAGAAATGCCATTACTTATTTAGGGCCCTCCGGGGTCTGGAAGAAGAACTGAATCGTACGACTCATCCCGCCTATCACGGCCTTGAGCATCCCCTAAATCTCAATATCGGGATTATAAAGGGCGGTGACTGGCCTTCCACCGTGCCTGCGGAGGCGGAATTTCATTGCCGGATCGGCTTTTTTCCGGGAGTTTCCTTTGAAAGCATCCGGAAGCGGGTAACCAAATGCATTGAAAGGGCCGCCGCAGAAGACGAGTGGTTGACGCTGAATCCGCCAAGGCTCGATTTTTACGGCTTTCGTTCCGAAGGGCACACCGTTGATGCAGACCAGGCGGCTTTCAGGACCTTGAACGACTGCCAGGTGTCCTTGACCGGACGGCCCGCTGAAAAATTTGTTTTAACTGCCACCACCGATTTAAGATCTTTCGTGCAATTCGGCAATGGGCAGGCCACTTGCTTCGGACCCATCGCCCAAAACATCCATGCTGACAATGAACGGGTCGACATTGCAAGCATTGTACATACAGCCAAGATCTACGCCCTGTTTCTGGCAAGGTGGTGCGGACTCAAGGAGTAGGCGGAGCCACCGTATCGGGCGCGGCGAATGATTCGGTCTCTATTGGACTGAGGCGTTTTTCGTTTACGCCGTTGGCTTTGATAAATATTCACTATGTGGGAAAGGTAAATATCGTGGGGCTTATTGAAGAGATATTGATTTTCGGCACCATCAAGGGCTGCGTATATGCGCTCATTGCCACCGGTTTCACTTTGATCTTTGCCGTTGCAGGCGTCCTGAACCTGGCCCACGGGACCTTCTACATGCTTGGTGCCTACTTGACTTATTCCCTGTTCCATACCCTTGGCATACCCTTGGCCCTTGCCATGTTCATGGCTGCCATACTGGTAGGATTGCTGGGCATTCTTATGGACAAGTTTCTTTTGAAGCCCATGCGCACCTCACATTCTTATGTGCTTGTATTGACCGTGGCCGTAGCCTTTGCCGCCCAGGAAGTGATCCTGATCATCTACGGTCCCCGGGGCATGAACATTCCGAACCTCATCAAGGGGAGTGTCAGTATCCTGGGGGTCATGGTCAGCTGGCATCAGATCATGATAGTGGTGATAACC
>Ga0307988_1001845_pt1 | contig 11222 bp, 6 predicted proteins | sample EllFjometagen183_FD_203166 | JGI IMG/M metagenome (GOLD analysis project Ga0307988, IMG submission 203166) | Marine microbial communities from Ellis Fjord, Antarctic Ocean - #183 | ecosystem: Environmental > Aquatic > Marine > Unclassified | place: Southern Ocean | collected 2014-10-08 | reverse complement strand
AAATACCATGTTCCATTTGTAGGACTTGTTGCTGGAAAGTTTCCAGCGTCTGGAATATTCCCGTCTGCACTTACAAACATATACACTACAAAGCTACTGACATTTTTAACTTGATCCTCGGTAACTACAATAGGGTTACCAGCCGCGTCTGTGTATGCGCCAGGTCCTGTAGTAGCTGGCTCTTCCCATTCTAACATTATAGTATTAGTAGGAATTTTATCGTTGTCTGAGTTAGAGTTCTTAACTGTTACATCAGCAACCCCAACGTATTCTGCCATATCAGGAATACCATTAAAGCTAATAGTGTACTCGTATGTTGTGAGAAGGTCACCATCTTTTGCAGGTATACCATCACCATTAAAGTAAGTAGCCCTAAAATCATAAACACTAGGTTTCTCTTTCATCCTAATATCATTAGTATACACAACATTAGAAAGGTCCGTAGATACCCCAGGAAGCTTATCACCAAACTCAAACTTGTTTAGCAAGTCCCAATTAGACTCAGCACTTAATTTATATTCTATAAGTATAGTGGTAATTTTGCCTGTGGTCGCTTCAAGGTTAGCTATGGTTAATTGTACAGCACTTATCTCGCCCTGCTGCTCATAGTCGTAACCGACTTCTGCGGCTGTCATTATAGGAGTTCCACCAAATACTATTGGAGGAAGCTCTCCCCCAAAACCTGTGACAACAAAATTAATATAATCATCTTCAGTGAAGCCTTCGCCAAAAAATCTAACCTGGTAGTTACCAACGCTTAAGCTACTAAATGAGTATTTACCTAATATATCAGTAGTTTTTGAGTCTACTTTAACTTCACTGTTATTATATAACCGTACAGCCACTCCAGGAATGGCTGTCCCACCTTTCAATAAGGTTCCATTATATCCAGTTATACTTAAAGCCATTAGCCCTCTGTAGTAGATGCGTCGTCTCTTTGATAAACGACATTCTCTCCATATAGTCTTATAGTACCAGATAATTGACAAGTGTTATTTGGAGATCCGGTATCTGGGTCCCAAGCATCTATGATTATTCTTCTTGAGGCATTAGTTGCAGCTAGAATACCAACATCTAAGGATTGGGTAAACACCGCGTTTACCCCAGTAATGTCCATTGTTCCGGCATTGACCTCGTCACCATATTGATATATCCTTATGACTCCAGGATTGACTGCTGACACACCATTAGCGATATCACAGTCAAATACTATCTTCTTAACTATCATATCACTATTAAGGTCTGACTGATAAATCTTGCGACTTGCTTCAGAAACCCCAATATAAAATAATTGATTAGTTAATCCAGTAGCTGGGCCCTCTCCTAAAGACTGTATAAAATTATCAGCTGTTGCGTCCGTACTATTATTAGAATATATAATCCCAGAACCATCTCCAGAGTTCCAAGTCTCTCCATCAGGTATAAGCTTTTTAGGGCTTCCTGGGGCAGCTAGCTGGTTTGTACCTATAGTCTGACTACCATAGTATGTAATATCGTTAAATTGAAAAGCTGGTAAGAGCGCAGGCTCAATCTCTATTCGAGTACTGTTAGCATATAGACCAGATATAACGGTAACGTCAACAACGGCTTCTGCCATTAGCGACATGTTAGGAGGAACTCCTCCACCGCCAGCAAGAACTTGAGCTGACTTAGTCAAACTAACAAGTTGCTTATTCTGGTAAGCCCTGACCCCTACATTCCAAGTAGCACTAGTATTAGTACTTACAGGTATGTGTCTGTTAGTTGTTTTAAATTTAGTGGTATTGTTGGAACTGGCCCAGTCCAGAGTGCTTAGTGTTGTGTACCCTACCTCAAACTCATGTGCTGTCTTATCAAGATCAGACTCGTCAATCCAGCCACCCACATCAATGTTAAATCCGAATAAAGTGGCATCTAACGTAATAGAACCATCATCTGTCAGTGTCGGTAAGGTATTAACATAAGGTTGAGCATAAGATTGATCTGCTTGTCCTCCAGGAGTATGGTCTGGATCATACACCCCAGAAGGCAGTACAATAAATGAACCATTAGTTAAATTGTTTACACAACGGACTTGGATCCAGTGAGCCTCGTCAAGTGCCAGTTTCAGAGATAACTCAGGATTAGTAATAAACGTACTATCCAGGTTCAAAATCTTAGTGTCGCTTTCTCTGAAGTCAATTGCCGAAGAGCTATCTTTATTACTTGTAATCTTTACTTGATAACCTGTACCAGATCCATCAATAATACGGGCTGGGAAATTAGGAACGCTCGGCTCTTCACCTGCATAGCTGTCCCCAAGTGTCATATATTTAGTAACGTTGTCCCAACTTAAAATCTGGTATCTGTTCCCTGATTCAGTAAAATATAAATATTTATCAACAATATTGGCGCTGTCATTATCAATGTTCCCACCTGCCTCTAGAAGTCCTGTAGCTTCAAACGTAACACCACTTATGTAAATACCATTAACGTCTTTATAGTTCCAAGTAAGATGAACATATGATGCTTTCTCACTAGGATTACTGGTTGGCTTATTGTCATATATCTTAAAATTTGTAATGTTAGTTGGGTCCGGGTCTTCTGTTAAAGCGCGAAGTCCCGCTCCTCCATTAAGACTTCCATATCCAATTATAAATTCTGTATTGCTTACTCCAGACATGGTTGGAAATCCTGGAAGTACCACGCCGTCTGTAACTGTCAGGTTGGCAATAGTAACAAGATCATTATAAGTGGCAGGCTTATTAAAATTAAACCCATCCTTGTCATAGTAACAAACAACGACGCCATCTTTATCCTGAAATTGCCCTTGACCTGTATCATCAAATAATTTAGTTATAACATTACCGCCTATTACCCTAGGCTGCACTAAGACATCATTATTTGAATCTGTTGTAAATTTATCAGAACGTATTTCGTCAGCAGTGGACAGGTTAGAATTAAATCCGTCAGCATCATAGTAAGCTACAATTGCCCCATCTTTATCCTGAAATTGCCCTTGACCTGTATCATCAAATAATTTAGTTATAACATTACCGCCAGTAACTTTAGGCTGTATAAGTACATCATCCTCAGTGTCACTGGTATATATATCTGTCATAACTGATACACCAGCTCTAACATTAAAAGCGGCGTCAACACTGTATGCTGGTGTACTTGTTCCGAAACCTGTGTGCTGTAAAAAGTGGTTTTTAGTCGCCGTGAATTTTACGTATTCCGAATTGCCGTTATTGAGGAACGTAAAAGTGTCTGCCTCATCTGCCATCTTGACTACGTGATCTCCAAGACTAGTAGTGTCGCCTACAGTGTCCAAAGTACCAGTCAAAGTTAAGTTTCCTACAATGTCGGAGTCTCTATCTTTCTTAACAATATTACTATCGTCAATTGCAGAGTCTTTAAATAGTAATACGTTCTCAACACGTCTATCATAAACTGTAGTGGTGTCTACACCATTCCAATCTATATTAGCTAAGTATACTCCTGATAAAGTAGCTGCTGTACCAGATGCTGTAACTTCAAAAGAAACTCCAGCATGCTGTCTAGTAGCCGTTGTATCACCAGAGGCATCATATAAGAACCCGTTTACCACTGCTGTCGGTGTATCTGTGTAAGTAGCAGCATTGGCAAATATTGTATATAAACCGCTAGCCACTGTAGATAAATTAACTGTTGTTTGAGAAGTAGTTCTTAAAAAATTAAGAGTACTTGTTAAACCAGTACCTGCCTCAATGGACAATGTTGTAGGAGAAGCTTGAGCTACTTTAAATTCAGTAGACGTGACTGTGCCATTTTTTACAGTGGCCTCAATTCCATAACTACTTATAAATCTATTAAATCTTCTCTTTGCGTTTGTATCTGTGTAATCTTGAAGATCGGAAAACACCGTCTCAAAATTTTGTTTTGTACCCTTTGGTACTATAATTCTTTCGCTCATTAATTACTCCGTTAAGCTCTGGTATGATAAACCGGCAGGCATTAGAGATGCCACATAGGTTGTATGGTAGGTAGTATTGTAATTCAGATCATCAAAATTACTTGGGTAAGTGAACACTACCGTACTGGTATTGTTGAAATCATTTATATTTGGTAAAGCCATAATATAATCATAATTGTTTACATGGTCCTTAAAAGCCAATCCGCTAATCAATAAGCTAAACTGGTCCATAGCTACTCCGCTAACTGCAGTAGTAGTATATCCAGCTGGTATTGTATAAGTATCTGTTGTAGTATTGTACCCAGAAACTAGAATAGTGACGTCGTCACCAATTACGCTCTGCACTGTACCAGGTCGATAAACAAAAGGAAGTCCACGACTAATACCAAACCCTTTGGTCAAATTAGCTATAGTTGGTGGGCGTCTTTTTATTTCCTCTAAACCCCAAATCAAATACTTATAATGATCTGCTATGTCAATGACTCTTTCGTTACCTGAGCCTGCTATTATATTATAAGGTAAATAGTCCTCGTTGTCAAGAGAAGATATCGTCATTCCTACCCCGCTAGCATGAATTTCCCATAATATTGGGTTATGCCTATAAACAGTATCAGCATACAAACTTACATTATCATGAAAGCCTGTATTTGCTGGGTCATACTCAGGTGGAGTTAGGAATTGGATAAAGCTTTTATTGTGAATCTGATACTCTACTCCCTCAGTCAATGTTTGAACAGTCTCTAACCCGCTTAATGTGGGAATAGAATAAGTATATTTGTCGACTTCAAATGAATCAAGTCCTGAAATCTCAATTACATTTTCAGCATCCCCAGAAAAAACCGGGTAATAAACTGAATTTGGGTATGTGAGTGTAGGTACTAATGATTCCATGTTTTTAGATAGATGAATAATAGCTTTTCGTCTATACAACTCATCAGTAGTTTCTAAATATAATTCCCAAAATTTGGTTATATCATCTTTATCGGGAAACTGCCCCCAAAATGTTCCAAGGCTGCCCCAAATATCATTTAACGTATTGGTGTATTTGTTTGCCATTAGTCTAGTTTAGTTACTCCATATATGCTAGCAATGTCAGCGTAGAATGTTTTCAAAGTGCCAACAAGTGTATGTGTAGAAGTTACGGTAGCGGTACTGTATGTTCCTAGATAGGATTGATCTTTTACTGTTCCAGCTATAGTTGCAAGATCCACATAAGTAGCTCCTGCCACATATGCAACGTTAACAAGGTCAGACCATTCAAGGACACCATCAGTGATAGCGTTGATATATGTAATCATAGCAAGTTTCATTACCTCTACTGATACATCACCTTTATAATTAAATACTGATAGGTCTACAATACTTTGAGGATATACTTTGGCTAACGTATCTGTTCCTGGATATCTATATTCGTCAGTTTCTAATAATGCCTGCACTCCAGCTCCGTCGCTATAATACCTATATAAAATTGTAATAGATATTCCAACAATACTCCCGGTAGCAAATACTATTTTTAAATTGTCTTTGGTAGAGAAGGACAGTCCTTCGGATGGCCGTTCAATACTATAATCCACATTCTCAACAAACGCTACACCAGTTGAAGTCCTAGATACTCCAATAATATCAATAATTGGAAATGTAAAGGAAGAGTCAGTTCGTAGTGTCAATTCTTGTGAGGCCATAACCACACTTTGAGTATCAGCAGTAATATTTGTTTTGTCGTTGATATAAATATCAGTCATATTACCACGATGAATGCCAGACAGCAGTGTATTAGTAGCAGACACATAATAACTTCTTAAGAAGTGGTCTGTATCTAAATAGTTATAAGGGGTGGCTAAGACATTCACATAATTTTCAGCATCCCTATATGTAGCTATGTCTGCAAGAGATTTAACTTGCTTCATTTCAGCATTAGTGGAAGTTGTGTCTGCTGTGCTAGTTCCACAAATATCCCAATTATTAGTATTCTGGTTTCTCACATACCATTTAAGACTATCTACAGTATCTCCCCAACCTGTCCCATAATAGCTTAATGTAAAGGCATCCCCGTCTGTGAAGTCGGCCAAATTGGTTTTTAGTCTCATCAGATGCATAGGGTATGTCTCGATAATGCTAGTGATTTTAACAGGACTATACCACCATTCACTGTTGGCAGTTTCTATAACTCCCCAACCAAAATGGTCTCCTGCACTCTGTGTCATATATGGTGGGTATGTTGTACCTCGATATATAACTCTATCAACAGGTAATAGCGCATCATTAAATGTTACGGCAGTAGCTATCCAAACGTCCATACCGTTATTTTCATAAATCTTTATAACATATTTGTACCAAGTGTCCACTAAAATCGGAATAGCAGCCGCTTTTAAAAATTGATTTGTACCGCCAGTTTGGTCCCACATCTGTTCTTCATTTATAAATACATCACTGTTAAGAGCATCGTTATCTACTATGTAAACATTATATTTAGTTCCATCACCTTTACGCCACCCAATTCCGTAACCGTCAAAGGGTACAGCAACATCAGGGTCTCGTCTAGTAGTGATATAAGACATCTTACCTTCAGTAGTACTGTCGTTTGTTTTAAATTGTCCCTCTATTTGAATACCACTTTGTTGATCTATGGGTGTAGTAAATACCGGAGACATATTATTCTGTTCCGCCATAGCTGTAGCTATGGTATTAACTACTCCTTGTAGTATTTCGCTATTTTGTGGGGATGTTGTATTTTGTGACATTATGCGGGTCCTCCTCCTACAGCGTCTTCTTCCTCAGTATGTGAAATAGCTGAGTCATCTATTAATAAACTTAATTGGTAAGTTATATCTGCCATGACATCTTCAGGAAGAAAAACTAAAGCTCCAGTGCTAGTTGGGTTAGTGGGGTCCCAAGGAATTTCCTTGACTCCCATCTTAATGTTTCCACCATCCACAACTACTTCTGCAGGTTTTCTAATTACCCCTTTTCCTAAACGACCATCACTTGCTACCCATGGAAGTTTATATCCAGTAGCTGTTTCTGTTTCATTAAAGTTTTCTTCAAGTAAATTATATACTCCCAGTTCAGCATATAGTGGGTCATCTCCACGGTATATTCCCTTATACATATCATTAGTAAATTCATAAGTAAAAGCTGAGGGTTCTGGCAATTCGACCACTATACTCTCATCAGTATCTTGGAATCTTCCAACATAAGCTTTACTCTCATTATAAGGGTAGGTATATAAACCAGACACCTTATAATTAAAGTCAGATGTATAGTAATTTCCCACATCCACCCCAGAATAAGTAATATCTCTTAACATCTCAGTATCGCCATTACCAACGACGGTTAATGACGTAATAGTGGGATATACTTGCGCCAATGTCCTTTTAATTCCGTCAGCAGAAGCTATAGATTGATTTGTAGCAGCAGACACAATTTTAGACTTTAGAGCCACATTAGTTTCACGCTCCACCGCGCCTTTAACGGCGGTAGTGTTTTTTACTGATGTGGGTGGTGGATATAAATTATTTATTAAGCGAGTAATTACATTTGCAGAGACTTCGTATACGTCACTATAACCTTGAGCTACTATTGGTATGTCTCCAGTACTGTATAAAGGAAAGCTTGCATTATTAAGTAACATCATTTCTTTTGTTATAGTATAAGTATCAGCAGTCTCATATACATAAGTTCCAGCTCGGTCAGATAATAAAGTCCCAGCAGGAATAGTAACTGTGTTTGGTATATTATAATAAAATCTCGCCATACCAGTAGGCTTAGCCCCAGTTACACGTGTAATTAAATAGTTGGCGCCTATCGCGTCAACATCGTCATCGTCCATAGTTTCAATGTTCAATAGGCTTAAATTGTCTGTCATGTAATCTTCAAAGTCTAAAGTTGGTTGGAGTATAGTACTCAACGGATTAACGAACAGATCTCCCATAGGAGAACCTGGCGAAACATCTATTGATTCATCATACTCTTTTATTTTCTTTTTTATAAATTCTTTTGCGTCCATTATTTATCCATGTTTATGTATTTAATGTAAAGGAAGAGCTAACTCCTCCAGATGAAGTCACACGTACCGAGATTTCCCAGGATTGGGTGGACTCTTTATATTCTACAGATTCTACAACTATGCTAGATAATCTCTCACTACCTATCAAATCAGTTTGAGAATCCTGTTCTTCTTTCATTTGGAATTCTACAAAAGCAAAAGCATTTGCGAAATCTTCTCTTAATGAGTCTTCCTCTCCAACAACATAACCCTTTCCAAGGAGATCATATAAGCTACCGCCTATGTCCCCTTCAAATGCATTTGATGCTTGAGAGGTAAATAATCTAATGACTATATTTTGCATTAGTAGTTCGGTCCCTGTCACAATTTGTGGGTTAAGGCCGTTAAACCCAAACTGTACTACCCCGTAACTGTCTACATATAGACACCCTAGAGTTTTATGTAAAATACTCATGCTAATCCTCCCATGTCATCTACTGAAGGTACTCCGACACTAGCATATGCATCATTAGCAGAGTCCTTAACTTTAAGCATATTGTCTCCCGAAAGTGGTTGATCCGCTTCTGGAATTTCTATGCCATTCATTATATCCAACGTTTTTTGTAATGCTCTACGACCAGCCCCAACGCTTGCAGAAGCAGCATCCAATATTTCTGTTTTAATAGCTGCTTGTGTAGCTGAAGCTTCCGCAGCCACCCTTGCTTGCTCAGCAATACTAGCGCTCCCAAGCTGTCCTATGCACTCACCAATATTGCTAAAAGCTGACCCTATAGACCCCATCGCAGTCATAAAGGTATCAGACATCTCACCAACAGACGGCATATTATTTATAGCGTCTAATCCTGCTTGTCCAATGGTTCCTGCTTCTTGTATGGCTCCTAAGCTTAAATTAGTAACTAACTGTATATTACCTTTTTTAAATTCATCTATAATATATTTTAATGTGTTGTTGCTGCTTACTAAGGCTGGATTTTCTAAAACACTGTTCAGAAAGGCTAGTTGAGTCTGCATTCCAGGACTATCCAATATTCCGCTAGTAAAATTGTTTATAGCACTTATTATAGCGTTGTCAGCAGCAATACTTTTAGACAAACTCAATTGGCACTCGCTTAGTTGAGTTTGTATTTCTTCTAGCCCACCCTTACTGGTAAGGTCGCCAAAAAGCATACCAACCAGTTTATGTATTTGTAAAAAACTATCTTCTCCCTCAGGAGTGTGGTCGTTTCCATCATTGTAGAAACCAGGAGAACTGTTGAAGAAACTCACTTCTTCAGTATAGGTGTTTACTAGTTCAAGAATTGCATCTAAATTTTCAAATGACTCCCCTATACTCTCTGCTTGTTCTCCAAAACTTCCATTTAATGCATCCAAATTTCTCTTAACAGATTCTATTCTGGATTTCCACGCCATCATCTTAAATGACTTTGCGGCTGTACTTGCAATATTAACCTCAGGCTTATCTTGATCTGGTGAACCAACTGGATAAGGAACATACTGTTCTACATCATCCGTAAGTTCATCAAGCTGACCTGACAGTCCAGATATGCCATTAGCGGTAAGACTGTTGACCAAGGCCATGTCTTGAAAACTCTCATTGTATTTGCTTAAATAAGTTAGTCTTGTTTTAATTGACTCATTCAAGTTTCCAAGCGGTCTGCCACTAGCACTGTTCTCTTCTATTAAGCCTCTATAACTAATATCCGTAAAATCTACTGTCAATGGTGCTGCACTATCGGCAGGAGCTTTACTAATTTTAGGAGCAAAATTAGATAACATGGCTGCCTTAGCTGATGGATCAAGCGGCAAATAATTTACTATATTCATAGCTAGCTCCTTTACCTTCATATCCAGCAAACCAACAGTCCCAGTATAATCAAAATATTCCATGACTCCAGACATAAAAGTGTTTAAGTTTTCCTCTCTAGTGGCTGCTTGACCAGCAGCGTATGTCTTATAAGCATCCTCATCTCTTTCCTCAAAGCCATTATCAGTGACAGAATATAAATCCTCGTAGGCGCTTGCTGGCTTTCTTTGAGCATTATGAGCCATTTCCCACTCAGCAGGGAAAAAGTGTGCGCCCTCAGCTATAGTAACTAGTGCATCTAAAATAGGAGTATCAAGTATTTCCTGAGCTTTGTCCAGTTCTGACTCTATAATACTGATTTCGTCAGTGCTGTAATATTCTCTAGCCTTAAGCTGTTTATCAATATTCCCCAATCTAGTATTAGCGCTAAAAAGTTGTTCATAAGCTCGTTGCAATACTAGGTCAACTTCATCAGACCCCTTAATAGATAGGTTTATCATTATAGTTATAATTGCAGAAAGGGCTTGCATATCACTAGAAAGGCTGGAGCTAACTAGAACCCTGGCTTCTAAGTCATATCTTAGTAAAGAGAATAGAAAGGCGGCAACTCCTAGGTATGCCAATTTTCCGCCAGATAAAAGTGTTGCTAACATACCGGCTACTGATCCTAAACCTGCTACGTAAGAAAGCCCTGAAGCGCTGCTTAATATCTGTGAAGTAGCGGACTGGATTGCGGCGGTACCTAAATCTCCCAGAACATCAGAAGTTTGAGCCAGGCCACTAGCGAAGTCAATAGCTTTAGCTTGGTCTGCAAGGGCAGTTGTTCCAGCAACTACATTGTCAGCCATGTCTCTTAAAACTTTAACTATCGCCTCATTACTACAATCTGGCATTCTGAATTTCCTGTGCTATTCTTTTAAATCTATTTTTAATATGTGTTTCTGGCTTATGTAGCTTTAATGCTATCTCGGATGGAGAGATTATACTCTTCCCACCTATACCAAAAGTATATTCTATAATCTTTTTATCTTCTGCGCCTGAGTCAAAATAAACAAACTCAACTGCCTCTTTAAGGGTGTCTTGTGTACCAGCAGTGGAGAAGTCAAAGAAACCCCCTAACTCATCGCCGGTATCATCGTCTTTAGACATGACATTTAAATCTTTTCTTAATTCTATTTGCATACGTTCGACTTCAGCCGGAGACCATTGTAATGCGTCAGCTAGTTCCACTTCTGTGGGTTCGCGTTCTAGGTCCTCAGTTAAGTTCTCTCGTATAGTGTTAAACCTACCTATGGCTATACCACGATGTTCTGGTATCTTACCAACGTTCTGATAAGTCAGAACGTAGCGTTGTAAGTGTTTTAAATGATTGGTAACGTGTGTATTTAGTTGAGCCTTACTTGGATCATAACTCTCAAAAGCTTTTAGGGCAAGTATCTTAGACTCAGTCTCAATAGCAGTCCTTGGCAAAGGACTACCATTATATTTATTAACTTCTT
>Ga0307988_1001844_pt1 | contig 11223 bp, 7 predicted proteins | sample EllFjometagen183_FD_203166 | JGI IMG/M metagenome (GOLD analysis project Ga0307988, IMG submission 203166) | Marine microbial communities from Ellis Fjord, Antarctic Ocean - #183 | ecosystem: Environmental > Aquatic > Marine > Unclassified | place: Southern Ocean | collected 2014-10-08 | reverse complement strand
GCCAGCTGCCGGTTATAGCAGACTGTCCTCCAAAAACGGCAAGTTCACTCATAATAGACCTCCAAATACGATTCCTGACGGTTTGCTTCTATAATGACGCCGGAATACCAGGATATAAAATTCTTTGCGAGTTGCTCAGGTTTTTTTGATTCGGTGTAATATAGGCTATTTATTGCGAAAATGGAACCCTAAAATGTATGGCTACATTGCTTTCCTCATTCCCATATCATTCTGTCTTGAAATCAAGCCGGACGAGTGTTATATTACTCAGGAAAGAATACCTTCCGGCGCAGCTCTCTCCACTGCCCTCAATTCAGGGTACGAAGACGCGTCCTTTCCCGACAAATGATATATCCTATGCCGTTCTGCGTGTTGTACCTGATACCGTACAACAATTGCGACTATTTCCGTTTCCTTATATACTGAGGGAATGAGGACGGCCTGAACCTCAACGTGGAGAGCGATGCAATGACCAACAGAGATGAATTCCTGAAACAGTTAAAACGCGGTATTATTATCGGCGACGGTGCGATTGGAACGGAGCTTTTTGCCCGTGGCGCTGCACTTGAAAAAGGTGTGGAACGTTTGAATCTAAGCGAGCCTGCTATCGTCGAAAAGCTTCATAGCGATTATGTTGCCGCCGGAAGTAATCTGATCGTTACAAATACCTTTAGTGCTAACCCATATAACCTTGTCCGGTACGGCCTCGAAAATGAACTGCATGGCATAATCCGGGAGGGTGTCCGACTTGCCCGAAACGCTGCCGGGGAGAATGTTTGGGTTGCCGGATCAATTGGCCCCCTGCCACTTGTTGATGGCGAATCACTCAGCGTATCAGATCAACGCGAGACGTTTTCAGATATTGCAGGGATCATGATCGACTGTGGTGTCGATGTCATTATGTTTGAGACTTTTCTCGATATCTCACAGCTTGTCTGTGCTGTCGAGACTGTCCGGCGAATCAGTTCATTACCTGTGATTGCCCAAATGGCATTTGAGGCGGATGGACAGCCAGGTGGCGGCGGAACTGTTGAGGCTTTTGTGATTGGTGCCCGCGAGGCCGGGGCTGACGTACTTGGTGCAAACTGTGGTGCGGGTGTGCCTGCTGTGCGCAAAGCTGTAAAGAGGCTTCTTCCCTTTGGTCTGCCGGTAAGCGCATATATGAATGCAGGATATGCCGAAAAGGTTGAAGAGCGAAATCTCTATGTCGCGCCGGACGGCTATGTGGCTGATGCGGCGATTGAGCTTGCTGATATGGGCGTACGGATTATTGGTGGATGTTGCGGTACCTCACCAGAGACAATCCATGCTATTTCAGAAAGAATTGCTAAAGATGCCGCGGTTTCGACGGTGAGTATATCTCGTTCAATAAGCATAACTGAAGCACCGCCTGCTTTTGAAGGTGCCGAGGTATATCAGGAGCCGGAAACTCCGTCGGGGATTTTGGTGGAACTTGATCCGCCGAAAAAACCAGACCTTACCCGGATAGTCGATGCTGCACATGCACTCAAAGAATCTGGCGTGTCAGCGGTGACTCTCGCTGATAATCCTCTTGCCTCGGTTCGTGTGGATACGCTCACGGTGGCAGGGCTTATTCAACGCGAAACCGGAATTCCGGTCATCCCGCATCTTACCGGCAGGGATCGCAACAGGATAGCTCTCCAGGCGACAATCATGGGGGCGCATGTAAGTGGTATCAGGTCGCTATTATGTGTGACAGGCGATCCGGTTCGTATGTACAACGAGACCAATACGAGCGGGGTTTTTGATGTGACTTCCATTGGTCTTGCGAAACTGGTGTCGGAATTCAATGCAGGGCAGCGTGCGGGAGGTGTACGTACATCATTTTCAGTTGGTGTGGCATTAAATCCTAATGTCCGTCAGCTCGGTGGACAGATCAAAAAGCTCAAACGTAAGATCGAGGCCGGGGCGCATTTCGCACTGACACAACCCGTCTATACCGTTGAGGGTTTTGAGCGTTTGTATGAGGCTTTGAGTGCGGAAGGAATCGATTTGCCGATTTTCGCAGGGATCATGCCATTAATATCTGCACGAAACGCTGAATTTCTTCATAACGAGGTGCCGGGCATCGCAATTCCTGATGAGCAGCGGGAACATCTGAAATCATTTGCAGAAGTCGCTGATCAGCGGAAGGCCGGAATAGCCATAGCTGTCGATCTTGTCCAGAAGCTTGCGGGAAAAATTCACGGACTCTATCTCATTACGCCGCAGAACAGGGCGGAATATGTTTTGCCGGTGATCGAAGAGGGGAAGAGGGCGCTGTCACTTTAAGTGGCACGCGCTAGTTGCTGACGGCTTGAAGACTCGGCAGCTTCCACCTCAGGTCAGCTTCGCAAGGACGATTATGCACGCAAGCATTCCGATGACTGCCCCCAGTGTAATTACCAGGCTCTTTCTGAACTCTTTTCCCCGCGAATAAAACCCAATTGCAGCAGGCACTGTGCCTGCGCCCATGAGCCCTGTCGCCAGTAAAATGCCGAATGTGCTCCCTTTGAGCGAGGGATCGACAACAGAAAACACCCTGCCCACTATGATCGGGAATACCGGCCCGAGAGTGAGTCCTCCGATAATGGTCATGAGAATGCCCAGTCTGCCGTTTTTGTTAAAGATCATGGCGCATGAGTTTACTATGCCGATGGATGCAAGAATGGTCAGGAGGGAGAGCTCTGTCACCGGTGTGATGAATTTCGCCGCGAAAAGCCTTCCTATCAGGAGGCTCATCCAGAAGAGGGTGAGGGTCAATTCGCTGGTCCGTTTTCCGACACCTAAGTGAGATACGTATGTTGTGGTCCATGCGCCGTATGAGGCTTCCGCCCCGATATAGCAATAAAGCGCCGCGCCAGCTACAAGAATCACTGGATCAGATAAGAGTGTTATTGAGCGCAGGAACTCGAAATCACTTGAGACTGATGGAAAATGGGTGACTAAGACGAAGGGGACCGGCACAAGGAGGAGGATAGAAAAGATGTGGCCGATACGTTTGAATCCGAGCGCCACAAGCAAAAGTCCCATGACAAGTGGGATGGACATGGCGCCGACCGAACCGACAGCATGCCCGACAGTGAGTGCAAGGGATTGACTGTTGCCGCCAAAGAGAACTTCTGTAATAAGTGTGCTGCCGAATGAATTCAGACTCATGCCGCCGATGCCGAGAATGACGCAGCCGAAGACAGCTACTGAATATCTGCGGGCGCTGACAAGAAGGTATACCGCTGCGGAAGTAAACAGAAAACCCGCGAGGGCGACAAAGCGGTAACCTGTCATATCGATCAAAACGCCGAGAAGAAGCGACATTATTACGCTGGTGAATGTCAGAGTTGAGACAAGGATGCCGATTTTGGCATTGTCAATGTCGAGTGACTTTGTCAGTTCAAGCTTAAATGCACCGAGAATAGAGGCCGTTATTCCCACGGAGAACAGGCCTGCGAGAGCGACAATTGATGTAAGGGTCATATAGTCTTTTCTATGGAAAGATTATTGTAATCAAAATACAAGAGAAAGGTGAACCACGAATGCGCAAAGACACCAAGAAAGTTTTTAACTCATTTGTCAGACGTGTTATGGAAAATATATAGATACTGAAACAAGTTCAGGATGACGGAGCGTTACGTGATTCAGAACAGCTGACCTGAACAAAAATTCCACTCGACTTCGCCATGTTCCCTCTTCGTAAAGGGAATTTTTCCATGCAATACATGCTTTTCTCTCTGATCTCTGTGTACTCTGTGGCTTAAATACTGTTCCAGATTTGTTGCTCATCCCACCTTCAATCCCTCGTCCAACACTATCAGGTAATTCTCGACCGGCATATAATCAGTGAGTGAATTACCCGTTCCGAGTGTCCAGTGGCCGTCAGCAAAACATGACTCGATTTTCTTTCGTGCATAGGCGCGAAGCTCGGTTTCGTCCGAACGGCAGATCATGTCAACGTCAAGACCGCCGAGGGGGGTGATCCGCTCACCGTATTCAGCCTTAAAATCCTCCACCGGCATGATTACCTCCTCGAACGAATGCTTAGCATCGACACCGCAGGCGATGATGTCGTCATATACCTCGGCGAGATTGCCGCAGGAATGGAGCACAAAAGGCTTGCCGTTCGCATGAGCCTCGTCCGCCATTACTTTGTATGTCGGGAAGACATACTCACGGAGCTGTTCAGGGCTCAGGAATGTTGCGCTTTTAAATCCGAGATCGTCACCCTGTCTGAGCGCGCCTATGGCATCCATAGTCGCGAGTTGCCTGAGCGCGCCGTGATGAACGCGCCTGATCGCACTAAACATGTCTGCCACAAGGCCGGGATCATCCAGCAGAGCGTATGAGAGCCCCATAACACCCATCATCTGCGACACCCATTCATAGGGGCCCATCTGGACTCCGCCGACAATTTTCACTCCCTCGGGAATGAGCGCTGCGACTGTTTCAAAATGGCTGAAATCGAGCAGATTGTCTTCGCCTGGCCACTCATATCGGTCGAATTCCTCACGATTCGTGATGACCGCGTGGGCCTCGCTACCGTGGGACAGTCCGCCATTATCATCGCCAAGATTTAGATTTGGCGGCACCTCCATCGGGATACAGTCAAAACCCATACCGAGCCAGAAATCCACATAAATATCCCAGTAACCGTCATCCTCGATTGTCATAGAGTCGAAATCAGTTTCAGTGCGACTGGCAATGAAGCCGGAGCTTGCGATATGCTCATAAAATGGTAAATGATCGGGGCGGCCCGATCGGGTGATTGCCTTAAGAAACTGCTCAAAATCGGGTTCGCGTTCTATACGTTTCATAATTAATGCTCCGTGAAATGGTGAAAAACTGTCTGAATCGTTACTCATATCGGAATATAGATCCTGAAACAAGTTCAGGATGACGACTTCACTGATGTACCGTTACTCCGAATTCATCATCGCGAGTTACGTTTATGAAGGACCATTTGCTTATGGCGTACTCCCCCTCTTTTTTTAAGAGAGGGGGGCGGGGGGTGAGTTAAGCCAGTCTGCAAAGAAATCATTCTATTGTTTTACCTACTCAGTCTACAAAGAATTCGTATGAGTGATTGAACTGGATTTTACTGCCGGGTTTGACTTCTTTATCGGCAGTGTGAAGGTCGAATCTGACCATATCCAGTGCCTTGCAGGTATGCCATACACAGGATTCGACCACTTTCGCATCGAATGTGCTCACTACACTCCAGCCGTCCTTTTCAGCGATCAGCTTCCATGCGCCCGCTGGTTTGTTTGCACCATCGAAACGGAGCTCCTGAAGGTCGTAGGGCCAGAAGAAATCGAGATCCTCTGTGGGTGTTGGCTCGGCAAATGTGCCGTTCTTCATCTTCGCTTCGAGCCTGCTGTCTTTCGCGGCAACTTCGAACGGCATACGGCTTATCAAGCGATATGTCTGGCTTTCGTCAGCCTCGTTTTTGATAGAGGAGTTGAAACTGATTTTACGGCCTTTCGCGGGAAGGGAAATCACCTTGGTGAAAACCAGTCCTTCGGGATTTTTCGCTGAGAGCGTCAGCTTCCTGCCCTCAATCTTCGTAGTGTTTTCATTGGAATAACCCGAGCAGTCCCAGCCCCAGGCGGTGATTTCGTCATAGCCGCCATAGACAGGATAGTAGTTGTAGTAGGTGTTGCCGGTATGGCAGTAGTTACGGCCTGTTTTTTTGTCGAGAATCTGGACGATACGTCCGCCGAGTGCAGGGACAGTGTCGATACGGAGGTCGTCATTCTCGATTGAAGCAAGTTCATGCACCATTGTGCGTTGACGAAACTGTTTGTAGAAACTGCCGTCCATGCCCTCTTCACGGAGGGCCTCTGCGCCGAATTCGCCGATCATTTCGATGAATTCATCGATTTCCTCAGGTGCAACCGTACAGCCAACAGGTTGGTATTTGCCGTCAACGACTTCGAGCTTTCCGGTGTTGAGCACACGTTTGAGATATTCCACCGTGAGACGGTTTTTCTTAACCGCTTTGCTGGCAATCGGATCACCCTTTGCAAGCTCAGTGGCGAGAGTATGCAGGCTGTCCATGCTGGCGACAATATGGTCGGGCCAGAGATCTTTGGTGCAGGGCGTATAGATGAAAATGTGCTTGTCTGCGGGCTCAGTCAGCGTCTGCACAAGATCGAAACTCGCTCTGAGCGGTTCCCATGCTGCACCATAAACCGCCTGCATCCACTCGTTGATGAGCGCATCTGAATCCTGGTAAGGGTCCCAGAGCAGTTGTGCCATGAGCCAGGCACGGAGCTCACCGTCGGCGGATGCCTCAGTGGTATAGGTTCCCTGGAAATAGATGCCTTTAACGCCGCGTTCGTAATAGTTGACCGTATCCTTGGTGAACTCGTTGAAGTCGGGGAAAGGCATGAAATAGTTCGGGAAATCGGTACAGTAATGCCAGACGAAAATCTTGTCGGTGAGTTTTGCCCAGCCGTCGAGATGTTCGCGGTACTTCTGGGCGTGGACCGAGGTGCATTCGGTGAATGGATGACCGAAACAGAGACGAATCGGCGCCATACGAATGATAACCCTATCATGGGGGCGGATCGATTTCGGTGGTTTCTCGCTGAAGGTATAGGCGAAAATGATCATGTGGTTGTCGGGATAAGCTTTCTCCACAATTTCTGCGACCTGGTTGGCGAAATGTACGAAGATGCCGGATGGCGCTTCCTGTTCATCCAGGATGGCATGACATTCAGGGCATTCGCAAAGCTTTTCGACATCGTTTTGACCGAGGGAGAAAAATTTGTAGCCGGGCTCATCGTCCATCCATTTGATCATGTTCTCAGCGGCGACTTTGACAAGCTCAGGATTGGAAAGGCATCGCTGAACATAACCGGTGACACGTTTTCCGCCGATAAGCGGGAAATATTCGGGATGTTCGTTGAACAGCTCCGGGGGCATAAGTTTGTCAAATGTATGGCTTCCCATAATATCCATTTTACCACCGCGGGCGAGGTCTTCGGGTGTACCGCCGGAGTGGATACGGTTGCGGGCCGCCCAATCGGGATTATATGCCTCTGTAATCCCCGGAACGCGATACATGAATTTCGGGGCATCGACAATATCAAGTGCGCTGACAGAGAGTGTTTTGCCCGGAAGCTTCGTGATTTCTTTTGTGTACCAGCGGAAACCCATCTCCTCAAGAAAACCGTAGACACCATACATGGTGCCACGCAGTTTGCCGCCAACGATGATGACATCATCACCAGCAGTGTGGATCGCATATCCTTCATCGCCGAAAGATTTCAGATCAGCTTCTTTGCCTTCAGGGATAAGTGAATCAGCCATATCGCCTGAGCCTACGAAAATGCGTTTTCCAGACTTTGCAAGGTCATTATCTTCGCCGACGATGGGAAGTTTTGCGCCTGAGGATTGTTCAATGAAAGTCTGGAGCTCTTCTGCTGCATGTTCTTCGGTAGGTGATGCGCTGCCGGAGAGAACAATGGTATAGTCGCTTGTGCCGTTATTTACTATTTTGAGCATTGCGTTTCCGCCGCATCCGACAATCCCGATAAGCGTTATCAGTGCCGCGATGCAGAGGGTGAGGTGTTGACGATTCATGCTGAAGCTACGCATAGAGTAGGTCTCCTGCTATATGTTTATTGTTTAGTTTATTGCTTTCGATTGCTTGAAAAACACACAAAAATATTAATCATTTAATCACAAATAGTTAGATGGGTTGACTCTTCTCTCTGTGTTCTCTGTGGCTTCACATTTTCTGTCATTTTACTCAGCCTGAAATCCGAATCGCTTCTGAATTTCACGGTAGATCAGTTCCGCTGCCTGTGCACGGCTGATGCTGTCTTTTTCACTTGCTGCGGATACCTTGCCTGTCACAGCTGCGATCATCGTAACGAATTCCTTACGTGTCACCAGTTTCATCGGCTCAATCGAATTACCTTCTATCCAGTCGAATGCGCCGCTGCCCTCAATGATGGTGATCGCCTCGCGGAGATCCTCGTCACCCGGTCCGAGATCAGTGAACCGTACCGAGCAGAGGCCGTCAGTGAGGATTTTTCCGCTGAGACGCGCAGCCGCAATAACAGCTTCTTTCCGAGTCATCAGCACATCAGGTTCGAATTTCCGTCCATGTGGCTCAATTATCTCAAGGAGGCAAGCCCATTGGATAGCTTCGAAATTCTCATGATCCCAACCGGCATCCTCGTTCCAGAAGAGCGGCGTGTTGGAGCTGAGCAGCAACTGCTGGAGTTTGCGGAGACGTTTTTCAGCATCGCCGGGATTTTCGCCTGCTTGTGGGAGCCACAAATCTTTCGGCTGCACATTATCTCTGACGCAGATCACCGCTGCCGCTGCCGCCGCTTTGCCTATCTCAAATTCGACAGGGTGGAGACGGTAGGTCGATGCCGCGATTCTTGAGAGGCCGATGTTTTTCGCCGCCGCCATGAAACCATCCACCTGTTCAGGCACCAGGGTTCCGAACGGTATCTGGAAACGTCCGCTGTCATTTTCTTTACCAATTCTGCCATCGCTATGTTTAACTTCCTTGAACTGAATGTCGCGTTTCCGCTCACAGCCCTCATCACAACGGTGGATATCCAGAAAATAATGACCGATTCCGATCGTGTCGTGGAAGAGTTTCGCACGGCTTGTTCTCGGCCCCATGAGATGCTGCTGACGGACCGTGAAGAGTGAGCGCTGACGTCTCGATTCGCGGATATACGGATACATGCTGAGGCCGTCTTCGGTGCCCATGACATCGGGGCGGAATTTCAAATTGGCCCAGCCGGTGTTTTTGCCGGTAACAGGATCTATGGACCAGTTTGCTTCTTTCGATGGATCAAGATGCGGATTGTCAGGATCGCGGGGAGCCTCATACCAGAGCCAGAACATGAAGCCGAGGGAAAGGTCTTTCGCCTCCCGAATCGCGCTTTCCCGCTCTGTGGACGAGACATCGATAATCGGCTTTGCGTTGTAATCGTTTGAAATCCAGTTGACCTCGATTACATCACCCACACCGGGCGGGCTGTGTTGCCAGTTCGGTGCATTGTGGAGCGCGTATTTGTCGGGATCGCTGACATCAACCCAAGTCCCCTCTATAAAACGATCATAGTTGTCTGCGGAAAGCGATGGGTCGAGAATACGGGCATCCAGCATACGGCGGTAGGTCCAGAAAGATGGTATCCAGGTATTCGACTTGTTCTCGCCAGTCGCCTTGTTGTGTTTGATGACTTCCTCGCGGGAGAAATCATTCCAACGAGTCATCATAAACCAGCGGTCCCTGTCGACCATGGTGTAGCGGTGACGGTTTTCCTCATAATTGGTCGGACGTTCATCCCAGGGGCGGCGGTTATCTTCGTTCGTGGGGCCCCATTCGACCGCGAATGTAAACGTAAATGACTGCTGACAGTCAGGCATTGCTTCGGGATAGATCGCGATACCGTTCTCATCGAAAAGCGATGGCTCTTTCGTGTCATCTGAGGACTCTATGCCTACACTGTAGTCGATACCGGCAAGAGGAAAGAGATCACCCAGTTCAGTGGCATCAATGGTGATTTTAGCATAAATGTCAGTCTCTTCACCGGTCGCAGTATTACTTAAACGCACGCCTGTGACCAGACGGCTGTCTTTATAGACCTTGACCGGCACAGTCGAGAAATGGACTGTCAATAGGCCACTTTCAACATAGGGCTTGAGCATTCTGTCAATTGCCTCGACACCGTCGAGAGGAAGGAAACTCATGCGTGAGCCCCATGCGTTACCCGGTGAGAATTTGCTGCTTTCGATCCAGTCGATCTCGCGCTCATAGGCTTTAGCGCCGGGGCCACCGTTGCGTTTTGTGGTTTTTGCTGTTTCAAGGGCCTGTGCACGGTATTTGTTCTTGATTTCTTCATGGAAACGGTAATAGGATTCGGATGCTCCAATAGTGTATTTGCCCTGCTCGACAAGAGAATTGTCGTCTGAAGCGGTGACACCCTGCGAGGTGTACTGCCCACCGAGCCATGTGGTTTCTTCAGTCATCACGATACTTGTGATTCCCGAGTCCTCTGCCATTTCACAGGCCTGTAACGCTGCTGCGAATCCTCCGGTGCCGCCACCCACGATGAGTATGTCGCAGTTGTATTTGGGAGTTGCCATCGCGCTGCCTGCCTCACAGGATAAAACTGTCAGTGCAAGTATGATGAAAGCTAATACTGTATATGGAATGCGAATGCCTTGTAAAGCTGTCATTATTTTCGTAAAATACATGAACGCACTGACCTCTGCTGTGTTCAGATTATGGTAGTTAACAACTGCATGGCAGGGAGAACAAAGGTTTCTTAAGGCGATTGCCAAGTTATAAAATGTACGAAAATCACTCAATATCTGCAATCATTATTATATAAAGAAGGAGCTTGAAATGAGACGTCGCACTGTGTACTGGCTGACCATGATTTTAACACTATCTGTAATCTCTGGATGTGCGTTGAGGGCTGAGCAAAATAAAACGGTCCGTGTTATGACTTACAATCTTCACCACTGCCTGGGTGATGACGGTATATACGATGTCGCCCGTATCGCTCAGTTCATGAGCGACTTCAAAGCTGACATTGTGCTTTGTCAGGAAGTTGACCGCGAATATTCCGACCGCTCACAAATGCATAAGCAACCGGAAATGCTGGCGGAACAGCTTGGCTATCACATGTTCTACGGCCCCAATATCGGCGAAACATACGGCAATATGATCCTTTCAAAATATCCGATTCGCTTAGCTGAAAACGTAGTGCTCCCCAATCAGGAGGATCTGGAGCCGCGCGGCCTGATAGTTGCCAAAATTGACATTGGATCCACTACGGTCACCTTCCTTGATACCCATCTCTCCGCATTTTCTAAAGTCAACCGTGGTGTTCAGGTCGAGTTTCTCCGTGAGTATGTGGCATCGCTTGAGCAGCCGGTGATTTTCGGCGCTGATTTTAATACAAGACCCTCGACACAGCTCAAACCGTTTCTCGACGATGGAGTGCTAATCAGCTCCCGTGATACAATTCTTGGGCTCGGTGAGGGAATTGACGACCTTCTTGTGCCGTCCTCAATGCGTGCGAATGTACTCAAGGGTGAGATTATCGAAAACGTCCTGTCAGACCATCCGGCTTACTGGATTGATATTGTGATTGGAAAATGAAGTTAAATGAAGGTATAGGTGGCGATGCATCACACTCTCCTTCTTGCGCTATTTTGATTTTGGCGTTTTAAATAATTGTCATT
>Ga0307988_1001843_pt1 | contig 11223 bp, 9 predicted proteins | sample EllFjometagen183_FD_203166 | JGI IMG/M metagenome (GOLD analysis project Ga0307988, IMG submission 203166) | Marine microbial communities from Ellis Fjord, Antarctic Ocean - #183 | ecosystem: Environmental > Aquatic > Marine > Unclassified | place: Southern Ocean | collected 2014-10-08 | reverse complement strand
AAGAAACTCAAAGGCTTGGTGCAGGGGAATATATAAAAAAACCATATCTATTTGAGAAAATAGGAATAGCAGTAAAAAAAGAATTGGAAAAATAGATCATATTTTAGCAGGAATAAAATTTGTTTTTGGGTTTGGATGCCTATAAGGTGTACCTCCAATTATGTTGTCAGTTTACCCCGCCTGATCTCGCAGACCCCGCCCCTTATTTTCTAAAATAATACCCCGCCAGCCTTTCATATAGGTCTATCATAGATCTGAGGAGGTACCAGGTCTATGACAAAGAAAATACGGAGACGCAGGTGCAATCACTGTGATGATTTATTCAAGCCGGAAGCCCGTATTCATTTGATGGGCCTGTCTGAGATAGAGATAGTGTCTGAGCAAAAATCCTAAAATTACAAATTGATTTCCATGCCTTCTTTTGCAAAAAAGATTTCCATATTTTTCGTGGTATGGGGTTTGCAGAGCTTTTCAGTCAGTTCATCCAATTTTTTATCTGAATATGTGGGCTCATGGTGGAACAGGGCAAGTCGTTTGACCCCGGCTTTTTTTGTAGACTCAATAGCATATTCCATGGAGGTGTGACCCCATCCTTTTTTGGATGCCTTGTATTCTTCTTCTGTGTATTGGGCATCTCGAATGACAAGGTCGGCATCTTTAAAAAAGTTTTCCAATAGTTTATTTTGCATTTGAGCGGTTTTTTCACCCTCAAGGGCCATGGTTTCATCATAGGAAGGGTCTCTGGGGCCCGTTGAAAAAATGTTCTGAAAGGGCTCTGAATCATAGAGGGTGCAGACCGCTTTATCCTGGTATTCAAAGCGGTAACCCAGGCAGAGAACAGGGTGATTTAACCATTTGGTTGTGATGGAAATGTTGTCATCTTTTGTTTTTACCTGGCCTTCTTTTAGCTCGATATAATCTATTTGAGATGCCAGTTCAATTTGTCGGATGGGAAAATATTGATATGACATTTGGTTTCCAATAATATCCTTGAGTGTATCGTTTTCAAAACTGACGGGGCCATAAACTTTTAATTTGGTGTCTTTGAGGTATATAGGGGTAAAAAAGGGGAAGCCCGTGATATGGTCCCAATGGGTGTGGGTTAAAAAGAGTTCCGTATGGATGGGGCCTTTAGGCAGATCGTTGACCATCATATCGTTGCCCAGTTCCCGGATCCCGGAGCCGGCATCAATGATGATCTGTCTTTCTATGTCATTGAAGCGGATTTCAATGCAAGGTGTGTTACCTCCATATTTTACCGTTTCAGGGCCTGGACAGGGAATGGAGCCCCTTACGCCCCAGAATTTTATTTTCATGGATGATCATTATCCTTTTGCAATTAGCATGAACAGTTTTGCATTTTCGATTTCTGTCCGGGTTGTTTCCTCAAGGCTTTTTAACGTGGACAGAGCTAATTTATGCTTTTTTAAAAAGGTTTTTACCAATGAATTTTCCAGGATAGTTTCGACAAAGATATCTTCCACAGAATCTTCTTCAAGGTCGTGGATTGTTATCCTGCTTAATATGTCTGCCACGGCTACGCGTTCAACAAAGTCATGACTTTCATCATCTGTTTTTTGCAGATGATGATGGGTGCAGATGGCCTGAAAAATGGCACCTTCCAGTTTCCATTTCTGGGCAATCAGTTTTCCGGTTTCTTCATGGTCCATATCAAAAGCGGCTTTTTCTGCTGTGTTCCGGGAAAGGCTTTTTTCTATGATATCAGCACCAATTTCCATGTATTCGTCAGGAAAACAATGGATCAATGGGATTTTTCCAATATCATGGAGAAGGCCTGCTACAAAATATTCTTCACACTGGGATTTTATGATACCGGTTTCAAGGGCCAGGGCTTTTGCCCATACACCAGTGGAGATACAATGGGTCCAGAAAATATCCATGGTATTATTTTGAAGAGATTTTTTGGGGGTAAGGGTTCCCAGAGCTGCCGTGCTCAATGCCAGGTTTTTAATGGTGTTCAAGCCGAGCATGATAATGGCCTGGGTCAGGGAGGTCACCTGGTTCCTCAAAGAATAATAGGCTGAATTAATCAGTTTTAAAATATTTCCAGTGAGAACAGGATCCAGAGAAACCACTTTATTAAGTTCATTGGCCGAGGTATTGGGGTCGTTGCACACAGACAAAACTTTTGTGATGGTTGTTGAAAGACTTGGCATTTTGATCAAGTATTCTTGAATGGTGTGAAGATGTCCTTCTTTTTTATTCTGCGGATTTCCCATCGCTTCTTGATCCCTTCCAATTTAAATAAAATTAAGTGGCCAAGTATACCGAATCTTTTCCTGCTCCTCAACAAAAAAATAATTGAGATCCCGAAGAAATAAGCCCTGGTTTGATGCTTGCAAAGGGTATTTTTCTGCCCCTTTCATCCTCCGGCAAACACATCAATTGTTTTTTTAATGCTGCCTTGCTTATCCAATTAGTGTTTGTCCTTATGCACTCTTCCCGTAATTCCTTGATTTCCATGTGTTGGCTGTGTCCGGCACGAAATCCATGGGAAAAATCGTAAAAATTTGGCTCGTAGATCACGCTAAGTATCATTTCCACTGCTTTTTGGACTACTTTACCATCAATATGCAGGAGTAGATTGAACTGAATCATTATTTTATACCTTTGCAGATACATATTGGACTGTTAAGTCTTTGCAAGATTAAGAATAATGCAAGTAATCGAATCTTTTAACCGCTAAGGGATTAGGATGCGCTAAGAGTCAAAAAGTATTTTTAAGGGTTATGGAGGAAGTATTTTCTTGACTCTTAGTTTCAAAGATATAATTGATTTTTTAATTTGAGGCTAAAAGTTTGGTCTATACCAGATGTAGTATTCTGAAAATATTTAAAATGCCAGGACTGGTGAAAGAAGCGCTTGGTAATTTGTTTAATTTGACTCATCACTATAGATACCATCAATGCTCGAGAGGAAACCCATTCAAAATTGGAAATATTTTTTTGCTTTATGCCGTTTTTTGTTCTATCGTGTTTTTTAAGCCATTGATTATTTTTGGAATTGTGGATCGTAAAAGCTTTTTGAGTCCCAGGCCACAATATTAAAATCCAAACCCTGAATTTTTTATCACCAAATATAAGGCACCGACCATGCCCCAAAAAAAGCAAAAAGCAATTCATGTCTCCAAGCTCAGACAAAGGGCTGAAGAAGCGTTAGCAACATCATCCGATGATAATAGCTACCCTGATAGATTATCTCCTGATGAAATAAAGGCCATAATTCATGATCTTCAGACTCATCAGATCGAACTGGAGATGCAGAATGACGAACTGAAACGGTCTCAGGCGGAACTGGACACTGCTCGGACTCGCTATTTCGATTTCTTCAATATGGCTCCGGTGAGCTATATCACAATAAGTGAAAAAGGGCTGATCATAGAGACCAACTTAACTGCTACAATCCTTCTCTGCAAGGTTCAGAGCGAGCTGATTAAAACGCCGATATCCCGCTTTATTCTGAAAGAAGACCATGATATCTACTATCTTCACCGCAAACAGCTCTTATCAACCGGTGAGCCCCAGACCTATGAGCTGCGAATGGTAAGACAGGAAGGACCTCCTTTCTGGGCACGACTGGATGCCACCGTAGTCCAGGACAAAGACGGCAGTCTCACCTGCCGGGTGGTGATAGTTGACATTACTGAACGTAAACAGACTGATGAGGCCCTGTCCTTTTTACTCACATGTGGCCTACCGTCTACTGGAGAGGATTTTTTTTTGTCCCTGGCGCGTTATTTGGCCAAAACCCTGGGCATGGAATATGTCTGCATTGACAGGCTGGAAGGAGATGGTCTAACTGCAGCAACCGTTGCTATTTATAACAACGACAGATTCGAGAGCAATGTGGCTTATGCCCTTAAGGATACGCCCTGCGGAGAAGTGGTGAGCAAGGGTGTCTGTTGCTACCCTAAAGGCATACGCCAGTTATTTCCACAGGATGCAGCGCTCCAGGAGCTAATGGCAGAGAGTTATTTCGGCACGACTCTGGTGAACTCAAAGGGTCGGCAAATCGGCCTCATTGCCATCATCGGGAATCACCCCATGGACGACCCGAAGCGGGTGGAATCATTGCTGAGGGTGGTGGCACTGCGCGTTGCCAATGAATTGGAACGTAAGCAAATGCAGGAAGCGCTGCAAGAGAGTGCAGAAAATTTGAGTCGTATTATTGATATGTCTCCAGTTGGAATTTGCACAGTTGATCCTCTTGGTAACTTTGTCACGACTAATGCAGCATATGAAAAGATGCTTGGCTACACTAAAGAAGAGCTCAGTAAACTTTCCTTTCAAGAAGTGACGCATCCAGATAATCGCTCCAAGAACAAAAAGCTCTTTCAGGACATGTTTTATTTGAAAACGACAAGTTTTTTCATGGAGAAAAAATATATTCGAAAGGACGGTGCAATGATCGAGGTGGCTGTCCACGCTACTGGGATCATTGATGCTGAGGGAAATATCAGATTCGGGACCGCATTCGTAGAGGACATCACTACTCGGAAATTTGCCGATGAGCAGCTACGAAAGATTGAGGCAATGAAACGCGCCAACAAAAGAGCGACAATGGCAAAGGAACTTGCAGAAAAAGCAAATCAGGCAAAAAGCATGTTTCTGGCCAATATGAGCCATGAATTGCGCATCCCATTGAATGCTGTTCTGGGTTTCTCACGGCAGCTTAGCAACGCTTCGGATTCAACAAAGGACCAGATAGCGACTCTGGATATTATCACGCGCAGCGGAGAACATCTTCTGGAGCTGATCAACAATGTTCTTGATATTGCTAAAATAGAATCCGGGAAAGTTGAACTGGAAGAGAGTCAGACGGATCTTCACCATTTTATCCGTGATCTGCACACATTGATGCATTCCAGGGCAACCCAAAAAGGACTTGAATTCACACTGGAAATGACAGAAGATATTCCCAGATTCGTTTTAGTGGATGCGGTAAAATTGAGACAGGTACTGATTAATCTTGTTGGAAATGCCATTAAGTACACCACTGAAGGCGTAGTGATCCTACGGATCTTACCTGGGAACATGAAAACAGAAAACAAAATTTCAGAGACCAAACAAGAACAGTTGGAAGTATGTTTTGAAATTGAAGATACCGGCCCCGGAATCGATAAAAAGGATCAAAAACGTATATTTAAACCTTTTGTCCAATTGGATTATCGACTGATGACTGAAAGAGGAACAGGGCTTGGGCTGGCCATCAGCAGACAGACAGTGGAACTATTGGGAGGCAGCCTTGACGTTGACAGCAATATTGGTAAGGGGTCTGTCTTTCACTTCAATATTCCCATGATTCGTCTGTTAGATGATACCAAACTTTCAACCAGACAGCAACGGCAGGTAATAGGGATAGCAGAAGGACAACCCAGATATCGTCTGCTTATTGCCGAAGATCAGCCGGAAAATCGTCTGCTGCTGCGAAGGATGCTTGATCCGTTCGGGTTTGATATACAAGAAGCGGTTAATGGTCAGGAGGCAGTGTTTATTTCCGAAGAGTGGCATCCCCACCTGATTTTCATGGATATCCGTATGCCGATATTAAATGGGATTGAAGCCACCAAACAGATCAAGGCAAAAAAAACCGTGGAAAATACAAAGATTGTTGCCTTGACCGCACATGCTCTTGAAGAAGAACGCAAAAAAATCCTGGATTCAGGGTGCGATGAATTCATCAGGAAACCCCTACTGGGAAATGAAATTTTTGATTCCCTTTCAAAACACCTGGGGGTGACATTCCTATACGCTCAGAAACGACCGGAAGAGGATGAGAGGAAAACAATAAGGCTGGAAGCAGCCGACTTCAAGAAATTACCGACAGATTTGATAGCGGAGTTATGGTATGCAGTCGAGCTTCTGGATCGGCAGCGTTGTCTTAAGATAATCAGCCGGGTCATGGATCTTGACAAAGACCTTGCCAATAACCTGTCCCACATGATAAATAAATTACAGTATGCTGGCTTGCTCAAGGTTTTAGATCGTCTCAGTTCAAAGGAGAATTAAATAGATGTCTGAGTCCACTTCAACAGCAATTGATGAAATTCTTATTGTCGATGACACAACAGCCAACCTGGAATTGCTCACGGATATTCTGACCCGGGCCGGTTATAAGATTCGTCCTGCAAGCAGCGGTGAGCTTGCATTGCGCAGTGTGAAAGCCAAAATACCGGCATTGATCCTTCTGGATATTAAAATGCCGGGTATGGATGGACTGGAAGTGTGCCGTCAGCTTAAAGCAGCAGAAAAAACACGGACTATTCCTGTTATTTTCATCAGTGTATTGGAGGATGAGCGTTCAAAAATTAAAGGCTTTCAAGCCGGAGCTGTTGATTATTTGACAAAACCATTTTATCCGGAAGAAATTCTTGTAAGAGTAAAAACGCATCTTTCCATTAACCGGTTGCAATTGAAACTGGAAAGACAGAATGAGCAACTTTTAAAAGAAATTGCCGAGCGAGAACAGGCAGAAGAAGCATTGCAGGAGACCAACGCAAGGCACTCTGCGATGGTAGCAAATATCGGTGATGTTATTGGCATCATGGGGGCTGATGGTATCATGAAATATAAAAGCCCAAATATTGAGAGATGGTTCGGATGGAAACCGGAGGATCTGGTCGGTGCAGACGGCTGGGAAACGGTTCATCCCGAAGATATTGAAAGAGTTCAGAAAGAATTTTATACTCTGATCGAAAAAGACAATGCCTCTACGACAGTTGAATACCGGTATAAATGTAAAGATGGTACTTATACATGGATAGAGCTGGTTGCTGTAAATTGCATAAACGACACAACAATCAATGGTATATTGCTTAATTACCATGACATATCCGATCGTAAACAGGTGGAGAAAAACTTGCGTAAAAGCGAAGAAAAATTCAGAGCAACATTCTTTACAAATCCGGATGCAATCAATCTTAATCGTGCCGAAGATGGGGTATACATTGATATTAATGAAGGGTTTACAAAAATTATGGGATATTCCCGGGAAGATATTCTTGGAAAATATTCGGGTAAACTTAATATCTGGAATAACCCCAAAGATAGAGAAAAATTAGTTTCAGGACTTAAAGAGAATGGCCTTGTTGAGAACCTGGAAGCAGATTTTATAGGAAAAGACGGGCAGATCAGAACCGGCCTGATGTCTGCGCGGCTGTTACGAATCGAGAATCAAGATGTCATTCTTTCCATTACCCGAAACATTACTGAAAAGAAGCAGACAGAAAGGTCATTGATCGAGAGCGAAGAAAAGTATAAAACTCTCTTTGAAAGAGAATCCGATGCCATATTCATTTATGACCCCGACACCACCTATATCCTTGATGCCAATAAAGCAACATCAAAAATGTACGGATACACTAATGATGAATTAATCGGGATGTCTTGCCTGAAATTCAGTGGGGAGGTAGAAAAATCAGCTTCAATAATTGAAAAAACCCGTGAAAGAGATAACATAAATGTTCCTATCCGTTTTCACTGTAAGAAGGATGAAACTATTTTCCCTATCGAGATTAATAACTATGCGATCACCCTAAAGGGGAAAAGATTGATGTATGCAGTTTGCAAAGATATTTCCAAGCAAAAGCAAGCTGAGGATGAAAGGAAAAAACTTGAAAGTCAACTCCAACAGTCCCAGAGAATGGAATCCATTGGCACTCTTGCCGGTGGTATAGCCCATGATTTTAACAATATTCTATTCCCCATTGTAGGTCATACAGAGATGCTAATGGAGGATATCCCTGAGGACAGTCCATTTCAAGACAGCCTGAAAGCAATTCATACCAGTGCCTTGAGAGCAAAATCCCTTGTAAAACAAATCCTTACATTCTCCCGCCAGGATGCTAATGAATTACAACTGATGAAAATGCAGCCGATTATCATGGAAGCATTAAAACTCATCAGGTCTACGATCCCCACAACCATTGAAATTAAACAGGATATTCAAACTGACTGCGGAATAATTAAAGCTGAGCCCACACAAATCCATCAGATTGTAATGAATCTTGCAACCAATGCGTATCATGCCATGGAGGAGATCGGCGGTGAACTGAAAGTAGGCCTTAAACAGATAGAACTTGGAACCCTTGATCTGATTAATCCAGATATGACACCCGGTCAATATGCGTGTTTAACCGTAGCTGATACAGGCATGGGGATGGATAAAAAATTAACACAGAAAATCTTTGATCCGTTCTTTACCACCAAGGCAATAGGCAAGGGTACCGGAATGGGGCTTTCTGTGGTGCATGGCATAGTTGCGGGTATGGGAGGCGCTGTCTGGGTATATAGCGAGCCTGGTAAAGGAACACAATTTTATGTTTATTTTCCAGTAGAAAAAAGTTCTTTTGAAAAACAGAATGTCCAGACTCATGAGACAATACAATATGGAACTGAAACCATCCTGCTTGTAGATGATGAAGACGCAATCATTACAATGGAGAAACGAATGCTGGAGCGTTTGGGTTATCAAGTGACTTCACGTATCAGCAGCATTGAAGCCCTTGAAGCTTTTCGGGCTAACCCCGATAAATTTGATCTGGTCATAACAGACATGGCTATGCCGAATATGGCGGGAGATAAACTATCGACTGAATTAACTAAGATACGCTCTGATATTCCGGTATTGCTTTGTACCGGGTTCAGTGAAACTATGTCTGAAGAAAAGGCGGTTTCACTGGGTATTAAGGGGTTTATATTCAAACCGATTGTGATGAAGGATCTTGCTCAGAAGATACGTGAAGTATTGGATGAGAACTCGGGATCATTGTAATAATTTTTTTAAAAAACTTGACAATTATATAATCAATACTATAATTAGCGCTTTTTATAAAGCCAAACCTATTGAGAGGTAGGGACGGAAAGCCACGGGTCTTAAAGAGATAGCCGGGTTGCAAATTCAAAAACAGCAGCAGAGCTCCCTGTTTTTTAGGTACTCGGTTTTTTTGTGTTGAATATTAATTGTGAGTTGGAGTAGCTGTTTTTTATGAATGACAGAGATGTTAGTATTTTAATTGTCGATGATGAAGTTCCCATTTTGAAAATGCTTCAGTTGAAGTTGAGTAGAATGGGGTTTGATGTTGATATAGCAGCGAATGGTAAAGATGCCATAAATAAAATAGATCATAATTTATATGACTTGATTTTCACTGATATGAGAATGCCTGATATTTCTGGAGATGAAATATTTCACTATGTCAAATTTAAAAAAAATATGGGAACTCCGGTCGTTGGTATGTCTGGCACCCCGTGGCTTCTTGAACAAAGTAAATTCGATTCGGTCCTATCTAAACCATACTCATTTGTAGAGTTAAAAAATGTAATTTCTAACTTGCTGGCCAAAGATAAAGCTCCTTTATCCCCGATGGCCACTCTAAAATCCCCCGCCTGATCAATTATCGGCGCCCCCCACATATTGTATCTCTTATTTTTTCAGTTTGGAATTTTTTGTTCAACTTTATAATCCTGTGGCAGTACCACCGCGTAGCGGTTTAGTTGTGCGCCCACGAAGGTGCCATACCTGCAGGAGTTATTGTCCACTGCCTGCTCTTGCTCATGCTGAGTCTCAGGGAACCGATCTTGAAGATATCAACAAACAGACAACCATTATTGAGCATCTTTTAACAGCAGAAAACCATTCTTTAAAAGTATCCCATGCAGAGGTCGAATTTTTGTTGGATAAAAATCCCAAACTCGTTGGGATAATGGAAAAAGAACTGGGGTTTTTAAAAGGATATCTTGAAGTCATTGAGCATGAAACCAAAGATTCATCTGAACTTAGACAGTTAAAAGAAATTAATCAATTCATTGAAGAATATACAGCCGTGCTCAAAAAAGTTATTGCAGATGAAGCACTGATTGAAAAAGATGTGGCTGAAATGAACGGCCTTTTGCACAAGCTCAATCTGAGTGCAGCGGCAGCATCCTATGAAGCAGAAATGGCTGCCAACGGCATGACACGGGAAGCCAATACCGCCACCGTCATTTTAATTCTTATTGTTATATTTACAGGTATTTTCCTGGCTGTTTTTATTACCAGGGCAATAACCAGACCCATTAACACAATAACTGCAGGAATGAGCGAAGGTGCTGGCCAGGTGGCATCTGCAGCAGGCCAGGTATCTTCCTCCAGCCAGTCCATGGCGGAAGGGGCATCAGAACAGGCAGCTTCCATAGAGGAAACGTCTTCTTCCATGGAGGAAATGTCATCCATGACCAAGAAAAATGCAGAAAACGCAGGACAAGCCGACAGCCTAATGAAAAAAGCCAACCAGATTGTGGGGACTGCCAATGAATCCATGGGACAGTTGATCACATCAATGGAGGACATTTCCAAGGCCAGTGAAGAAACATCAAAAATTATTAAGACCATAGATGAAATTGCATTTCAAACCAATCTGCTGGCCCTGAATGCCGCTGTGGAGGCTGCCAGAGCAGGCGAAGCCGGTGCCGGGTTTGCTGTTGTTGCTGATGAGGTCAGAAATCTTGCCATGAGAGCTGCTGATGCTGCAAAGAATACTGCTGCCTTGATTGAAGGAACCGTTAAAAAAGTCAGTGATGGGTCTGAGCTGGTTTCAACCACTAATGAAGCTTTCACCAAAGTGGCAGGAAGCACAGGCAAGGTAGGAGAACTGGTTGCAGAAATCTCGGAGGCCTCCAAGGAGCAGGCTAATGGTATTGAACAGGTAAATTTTGCCATAACCGAGATGGATAAAGTGGTCCAGCAAAATGCTGCCAATGCTGAAGAATCTGCATCTGCCTCTGAAGAAATGAATGCCCAGGCTGAGCAGCTTAGAGACTATGTTGGAGATCTTGTTGCATTTGTTACCGGAAAAAGTAATCAGGGAGTGAAAGTAAGCAGCCATAAGGCAATAAAGGCGATAACATCTCCAAAAAAATTCCAAAAAAAAGGAAAAAATAAACTGCTGGCCCATGATGCAAAAGAGATCCGGTCAGGCCAGGTAATACCGTATGATGATGACGATGACTTCAAAGATTTTTAATCCATTAATCTTTTGACAGAACAGCGGTCCAGTGGGTTAAGATTACGTAACTTCTCAATAAGTATGGGGGAGGGATTATACTGAAATCAAATTGTCTTTCATTCTTGCCATCATGATATCAGATAGTAATGGGACTTCCTTTTTGTTTTCAATCCGATCCATAAGGTAATTCCAGAATGAAATTCCTAATTTTCTGCAAG
>Ga0307988_1001842_pt1 | contig 11224 bp, 8 predicted proteins | sample EllFjometagen183_FD_203166 | JGI IMG/M metagenome (GOLD analysis project Ga0307988, IMG submission 203166) | Marine microbial communities from Ellis Fjord, Antarctic Ocean - #183 | ecosystem: Environmental > Aquatic > Marine > Unclassified | place: Southern Ocean | collected 2014-10-08 | reverse complement strand
TATCAACAATGATTTAGTTATGATGGCTGTAAACGAAACTGAATTGGGATAAAAATAGAATTGTATCCATGGTATCGGTGATAATATCATGGATATTTTTAATTTATACTTTCATTTAATGTGAAGAAGTAACATCAATTAATCTGGAAGATGTAAAATCAGCTGGGATTTCAGCATTAAATTATCCTACGAATCCTACATTAAATAATTTGTAAATCAACAACGAAACTCTTTTCGCTTCGCTGCTCCAAGATATCCGGAATCACCGTACATTACATTGTCATCATCACGGATAAGTTTTGAGGCTTCCGTGATATCGTTTACATTTGCAGATGTTCCGGTGATAGTGTGAACATAGCCGCTGCCCGCATCAACACCTGTATGAACCTTCATCCCAAAGTACCATTCATTGCCCTTTTTTGTCTGATGCATCTCGGGATCCCGTTTGCCATCCTTGTTTTTGGTTGAAGTCGGTGCCGCAATCAATGTGGCATCGACAACTGTGCCGCCATGCATGACAAGACCTGCGCTATCCAGACGTTTATAAATATCAGAAAAAATCTCTTCTCCGATTTTGTGTTCTTCAATCAGATGACGGAAATGGAGAAGGGTCGTTGCGTCCGGAGCTTGCTCTTCAATAAAATCTATATGCATAAATGACCTCATAGCATAACTGTCATATATTGCATCTTCTACTGCTTCGTCGGAAAGGTTGAACCAGTTCTGCATAAGGCACATACGAAGCATGGTCTCAATCCCCTTTGGTGGTCTGCCTCGTTTTCCTGACGGATAATGAGGTCGTATTATATCAATCCAGACATTCCAGGGTATGATTTCATCCATTGCTTTTAAGAATTTTTCTCGTTTGGTTAATCTTTTGCGATTAGAGTATTCCATATCTGTAAATGTCTGCTGTTTCATGTGCTTTTTCGCCTTTCAAGTTGATATGTTTATTATACCTTATTCAGCGATATGACAGCCGATTAAATCAGCGCTTCCCTAGGGACAATTTCTGGTTTTTGGGTCATTTATCCCTAAGGACAAATGTCTGATTTAATGTTATATGACTATCATGTTAGACCAGAGACATAATAATCGCCATAATACCCGCAGCAAAAAGTATTATAAGCACAATTTTTTTAAATATTTCTTCAGGAAATTTATGTGATAGAAAATTACCGAAAAAGGTACCCAGTACAGTTGGAATAGCAAGTATCCCGGCCTGGGCAACCAGATTCTCTGATATCATTCCGTTTAAGAATAAGTATAAACTACCAACAAAGCCTATGATAAGGAAATAGAAAGATAAATTAGCTCTGAATACATTTTTCTCTTCATTTTGGTTTTGCAAAAACAATACCGTAGGAGGTCCGCCAAATGAAATTGCGCCATTTGTAAGTCCGCCGATAAAACCAGCAACCGAATATGCGACTTTCTCATTTTTAATTTTTATTCTAAATCCTGTTGCGAGTATAACAGCACTTACAATAATGAAAACACCCATGACAATTTTCAATTCATTAACTGGAATAACAGTTAAGATCTGAACGCCTGCGATACTCCCGATTATTCCAAAAGCTACCATAGGTATCATTCTTTTTAAGTGAAGATGTTTATATGTTCTGGTTATCATAATCAGCGCACCGACTATTCCAAGCATAATCATAATAACTACTGTCTCGTCAGCTGGAGTAAATAATGCGATAAGCGGTGCGGCTATCAGTGCGCGACCAAATCCTGCTATACCCTGTACAGTTGCTGCAACAAACATTATTAATATAGCTACAATTATCATCGGTTCCATTTTACTTACCCTCTTTAAACAAAATCCCCGGAGATATAATTATATTCCCGGGGGATAAAATACATGTGACTTTTACTATTTCCCCTTAATCGCAATATCAAGAACCTCATCCATTGATTTAACAGGAATTATCTCTAATGCGTCTTTTACCTCTTCATGAATGTCAATAAGTTCACTCTTATTGGCAAAAGGAACAATGACTTTCTTCATGCCTGCTCTTCTTGCTGCAGTCAGTTTTTCCTTCAATCCGCCAATTGGCAGAACCCTGCCTCTAAGAGTAATTTCACCAGTCATTGCCACATCCTTATTCACAGGAATTTTAGTGAGTGCTGATATTATAGCAGTCGCCATAGTTATTCCTGCAGAAGGACCATCTTTCGGTACTGCTCCTTCAGGAATATGCACATGGATATCCGTGGATTTATAAAAATTCTCATCAATCCCAAGTTTTTCAGTTCTTGAGCGTATATATCCATAAGCAGCTTTAGCGGATTCCTTCATAACATCTCCAAGTCGTCCTGTTAGTTCAAGTTTTCCACTACCGGGCATTGTATTAACTTCAATTGAAAGAGTATCTCCTCCTACAGGGGTCCATGCAAGTCCTCTGGCAATACCGATTTCATCCTTTTCCAATGCCTTTTCATACTCATACTTTTTAGGCCCGAAAAATTCTTCTATGTTTCTGTTTGTAATTTTTACATTTTCAACTTCACCGTCAACCAGTTTCGTAACGGCTTTTCTACAGGCAGATGCAAGTACTCTTTCAAGCGACCTTACACCTGATTCCCTTGTGTAGTGATTTATAATGCCTTTTAAAGCACTTTCTGTAATTTTAAATTGCTTTTTAGTAAGTCCATGCTTTTTCATCTGTTTGGGGAGAAGAAAACGTGTAGCTATTTTCTGTTTTTCTTCACCTGTATAACCGGATATATAAATAACTTCCATTCTATCCAAAAGAGGTCGTGGAATTGAATCTGCTGTGTTGGCCGTAGTTATAAACATTACCTGCCTAAGGTCCAGAGGCACCTCAAGATAATGATCTCTGAATGAATAATTTTGTTCTGAGTCAAGTACCTCAAGCATAGCTGAAGCCGGGTCGCCTCTGAAATCTCTGCTCATTTTATCTATTTCATCAAATAATATAAGCGGATTCATACTATCTGCCTGGCTGATTGCTTTTGCAAGCCGCCCGGGCATCGAGCCGACATAGGTTCTTCTATGCCCTCGTATTTCAGCTTCATCTCTGACTCCCCCAAGGGACATTCTCACATATTTTCTATTAACTGCTTCAGCAATTGATTTAACAATAGATGTTTTTCCAACTCCCGGAGGTCCTACAAGGCACAATATGGGGCTGTTAAAATCTTTTGCCATCTTTCTTGAAGCAATATATTCAACTATTCTCTCTTTTACCTTTTCAAGACCATAGTGATCTCTTTCAAGGATTTCCCTGGCAACATCAGGAACAAGCTTTTCCTCAGTCGTCTTATCCCATGGCATATTTATTAACCATTCAACATAAGTTCTCAAAACTGAAGCTTCAGCAGATATAGGATTCATCCTTACAAGACGCTTAAGTTCTTTTTCAATTTTTTCTTTTACTTCTTTCGGATACTCGCGTTTTTCAAGCTGGTCATAGTACTCCATGATTTCATCATCGGACTCCCCGTCTCCCTCGCCTAATTCATCACGGATAACTTTAAGCTGCTCTTTCAAGTAATATTGTTTTTGCATTTCATCGATCTGCCCTTTTACTTTTGATGAAATATCTTTTTCTAATTCAAGTATTTGAATTTCACTATGTATAACAGGCAAAAGCTTAGATAATCTTTTAAGACTATCCTTTTCTTTAAGCAAATCCTGTTTTTGATCAATTTTCAACGTCATACTACCTGCAATCAAATCGGAAAGTTTTCCGGAATCTTCAGTAGTTATAATAGAAAAAACTGTATCCGGTGATATTCTTCCAGCAAGTGCAGCATAAGATTCAAATGCTTCTATAGCACGTCTTCTCAGGGCTTCTTCCCTGACGCTGGGAATCTTATATGCTCGTTCAGCTGTTTCTACTTCAACCTCAAAATATGGATCAGATGAAGTATATGAGAGAATATCTCCTCTTTCTATTCCTTCAACCAGTACTCTTACAGTTTTACCCGGAAGTCGTAAAAGTTGTTTTATTCTTGATAATGTTCCATTTGCAAAAATAGCATCTGCACCGGGTTCCTCAACAGTTGCATCTTTTTGAGTTACCAGAAAAATCTTTTGATCTCCCTGCATAGCACTTTCCAAAGCTGCTACTGATTTTTCGCGACCTACATCAAAATGAATGGTCATATGAGGAAAAACCGCAATCCCTCTAAGGGGTATCATTGGATATATCTGTATGTTTTTGTTTTTGTTTTCGTTTTCGTTCATTGTATCTCCCAAAAGAGCAGTTACAATAACTGCCCTGCTTACCGAGGTAGTACCACGGCGCTTCTACCTGTTGTACAGGCTTAAATATTATATAACGACCTGTATAAAAGTCAAATAGTCAGATTATTCAAATCTGTTTTTAGTATCTATGTGTATTGCTGACACACCTTTTTCAAATTTCCCACCTGTTTCGGTAAGATTTTCTTTGATTTCTACTTCTTTATCACTATAACGGGCTTTTCTATACTTCTCAGTGAAATCATCAAATCCCATATTAACAAGATTTTCGCCATTTCTGTGACTCTTTATCTTTTTAAGTATTTCTTCAGGGGTATCACTTTGGTCAATATCCACCTGTTTGTTATAAAGTCTTTCAAGTACAAATCCATATACATATCTTATTTTTCCCCCGGCAAGAGGTATGTCATTCAACTTTTTAAGATTATACTGCATTTTTTTTCTTTTACCTTTAAATCTGTCTTCATTTTCAGCATTTTTGACAATAGCACTCTCTTCTTCGTACTCTTTTGCTTCAATTTTCTTTTCCGCCATAGACCTGTTGTAGTTATTTTGGAATTTTTCACGTAACTTTTTAATTGTCTTTATAATGATAACAACAATAGATATGGCAGCAGCAATTATAACCGCTCCAACTATAACATACATCAATACCTTTAAAAGAGCTTCAAGCCATGGACGTTTGACATCAGGGAGAAAATCCAACTCCTCTTTTTCAATAACTTCACTAACCCCTTTTGTCTCTGGTGTTGCTAATAAGAAAGCTGTGATTTTTTCCATTATCACCAGAATCCAACCAAAGACAGCCAAAATCGCATCATATGACACATTCAGAAGCTTTCTCAAATTGAACATAACGAGATAAACCATATAAAATAATATTATTAACCAGTCATTAAAATTCCTGATTTTTTTACTGTCTTCAATATTTACAGATTTCCTGAAAAATATTATAGAATTTAGCTGCATTCGATTAATAAAAAGCAGATAGCTGAATAGATAAACTGACCCAAACAGCCAAGCCATATTAGCAGCCTGATCACTGCCATTTATGTAATAGCCATACACAAAGCTAAAACCAATGGGCAATATTGCTGCAAATAGCAGGTTTTTAGTAACGCTCTCCCTATAATCCAGAACCCCGTTGGATATTCCTAAAAGAAAAGTGAATCCGTAGAAAATCGAAGCAGCTAAACCCACTCCTATACCTGCTCCCATATTTGTTATAAATGCAATAATTACAGCAAATCCGGCAGCAAAGTATATAGGTTGTTTTACAAGAAGCAATTCCTCTTTCACATTGCGGGCAACAATATCTTTACCGCGCTTATCAAAAAAGCTCACCGTAAGCATTCCAAATGCTGTTCCTGATAATGCATATATTAGAACAAAAAGTCCTGTTATTAAATATGAATTGGGAGTACTGCTCCATTCTAGTAAAGAAGCTGTGACCCCACCCATGCAACCAATTATAGCAATAAGAGGGATTATTTTTCTGGCAATTTCAGATTGTCTATTCTTCATTGCAATTCCCCCTCTGTTTTCCATGGTTTTCTGTTCATATAGAAAATTTCTACATCTTTCGATTCCGGATCATCCTGGTATTTGGTATTTAGAACAAGTATTTTGACTGTATTATCAAGTATGCTAATCCTGGTAGCTTCAGCAATTATATCTTCTGTTATAAATGAAGTTATAATATACACTTGAGTATTCCTAATTTTATTTTCTAGTTGTGATAGATAAATATCAAAATCCCGGATGTTTCTAAGCTTGAGCTGTGCTAATTTAAAAAGCATATGCTTCATGTGTTCCTGCCCGGACCCAGACTCAGTAAGTATCATATTTTCTTCGTCATCAATTGTACAGGCATTGCTGCCAAATCTAATGGGTATCCCCTGATTAAATCCTCTGTTTAAAGCAGTTGCTGAAACTTTTACAGCCAGTTCTATGATATCTTTATTCATAACACCTTTAAACTCATCCATATCAGACTGCACATTCATCAGGACTGTAATCCCAACCTTAGTTGTAAAATCATTTTCATTAACCATCAGTTTATTAGTTTTGGCTGAAGCTTTCCAATTAAGACGATTTATTGCATCACCGGGAATATAATCACGGATTCCCTTTACTATGAAAGGATCATCCATGATAAATCTTTTAACAATTGCATCACCTAGAATATCCCTTGTAGAAAAGAACATTTCATCAATGTTTATCATTCCGGGATAAACAACCAGTCGGGTGTTTATAGGAACTGCTTTTGATTCAGAAATCAACCCCAGAATGTCTCCGCATGTAATAGTAGCGTTTTCAATATCAAAAACGCCTCTTTTTGTGCATTTCATAAACCATCGTCGTTTTGTCTTCTGATAAGACCTTAGCATAAAACCGCTTGTTACAAAGCGGCGTTCATCAACTATTGAAGAACTTGCGCCTGCAAATTCAAGCCATTTAGAAGAATGTATATCAGCCTTTACCCATGGTACGGGTACAGGCTTTTTATTGTAAATCTCTTCGTCCACAAACATGTCATCGCCCTCAAAGGCTTCTGTTTTACTGAAAGATAGTGTGTATTTCAATCCCTTCATCAAAGTGTACTTATAAAACAGAATCTCGATAAGGAAAAACAGCATCAGCAGTACGACTACGAATACCAGTTCCATTATATTACCTTTCGACTTCTTCAGTAGGAGCTTTTACGGTTGCCATTATTTCTTCCATTGCAGATATTGTTCCGCTAGTTCCTGATGAAAGTGCGTGACCTTTAAGCATTACTCTATGGGCTGATACTGAAACACAAACAGCTTTAACATCCTCTGGTGTAACAAAATCTCTGCCTTTTATAGCTGCGAACGCTCTGGCGCCTCTCATTAAAGCAAGGCTTCCTCTTGGGCTCAAGCCAAGTGCCAAACGTGAACTTGTTCTTGTTGCTTCAACTATATCGATAATATATTTTTTAATATCATCACTTACAGAAACTTTGTTCATGGCGATCTGCACTTCTTTAACATCAGCAGCAGTCGCTACATTAGTTAAATTGGCAAAAGGCTCATCGCTTTCAAATCTATTTAGTATAGCAATCCCCTGGTCAACGTCGGGATATCCAATGGACAACCTCATAAAGAATCTATCCATCTGCGCCTCAGGAAGAGGAAATGTTCCCTGCGTTTCTAAAGGGTTCTGTGTTGCAATAACAAAAAACGGAGCATCTAGCTGCATTGTATCGCCTTCAACTGTTATCTGACTTTCTTCCATACACTCAAGTAATGCAGATTGGGTTCTTGGAGTTGCCCTATTAATTTCATCAGCCAGAACTATATTCGCAAAAAGCGGTCCTTCACGGAAAATGAAATCAGATTCCTTCTGGTTATATATACTGATACCTGTTAAATCGGAAGGCAGTAAGTCTGGAGTGAATTGAATCCTCTTGAATTTACAGTCAACTGATTTAGCAAGACTTTTTGCCAACACAGTTTTACCCAGTCCGGGTACATCCTCTAACAATACATGCCCTGAGCAAAATAGAGCAACAAGGACCAAGTCTATGACCTCACCCTTACCGACTATAACTTTTGAAATGTTTTCTTTTACCTTCAGAGAAAATTCTCTGATATTTTCCGCTTCCATTGCTTTCTCCTTAAATCTATTGATCTTTATTAGTTTTGTTTAATTAAATCCATTATTACAATCTTAGTTTCTTCAGAATACTCTGCATTGTGTGGTATTGCAAAATATTCCGGCACTAGCCCTGTCATCCCTTGATTAAAAATGGAAGTATTGCCGAATCTATACGCAGCTGCCATTTCTCCGCCATCTTCTTCATACCAATACAACAAATTTGTATCATCCTTTAAAATCCTCAAATCTGACAGATATGGCGCCAAGTCAGTCAGAGCTCCGTCATAGGATAAGAATTTTGCATATTCAGGGACTATTATAAACAAGTCAGATTCACCGCCCTGCAAGTCTCCCAAGAGTTTATACATGAAACCTTCATCCATTGAGGCATCAGTTGAATTACCAACTATATAGTAATCAATAAGAACATTTTTCTTTCCAAGAAGATCTTCATAGTATTCTGCTATTAATTCCTGATCTGATATAGTTACTTGTCCAAGTACAGAAATTTTATAATCATATCTTACTTTACCTGTAACAAACATAAGTATAGTTGTCGCTATTAATACAAAAACAGCAATGCCGTATATCATGCTCCTCTTATTATGATAGAAAAAGTTCTCTATTTTCTTTTTGTTTAATCCTTTTTCACTATAAGCCGGATCTGCTTCGAAATTACCCCAGTCTATTCCCATAATAGTATCAAAAGCTTTAGTTATCAGCACCTCATCAAGGCTATCGTCAAACTTAGCCCTTCTCATGAAGTTCTCGTATTTTAACTTTATCTTTTCAGTTGGAGTCGATGAATCCAGCTGAAGTATTTCAAATGCCTTTTCTCTTGTCATGTTTTCAGTCATTTAATACCCCTCTTTCGCTTAATAGTATAACATCCTAAAAACAGAAATATGTAAACATTTTGTGAACAGTCATAGTTTATATACATACTATACACAATTGTCTATAATCCCAGATTACTCATCACTTTTTCTACAACATCTTCAACAGGTACATCGGTTCTGTCAGCGTCTTTTCTAAGCTTATATTCGACAATTCCTTCACCTGCAAGTTTACCTACAGTAATTCTAATAGGTATTCCTATAAGATCAGCATCATTGAATTTTACACCTGCGCGCTCTTTTCTGTCATCAATCAGAACATCAACGCCACGGGTTTTTAGCTCTTTATATAACTTTTCACCAAGTTCTAGCTGCTCTTTTTTTGCAATGTTAACAGGTATAACTATAACCTGATATGGAGCAACCCCAATCGGCCATACAATTCCCCTGTCATCACAATTTTGTTCGATAACCGCTGCCATTGTTCTGGCAACTCCTATTCCATAACTTCCCATAATCATAGGTTTTTCTTTGCCATTCTCATTTAAGAATTTACATCCGAGGGCATCGGAGTACTTTGTGCCCAATTTAAATATATGTCCGACCTCAATTCCCCTGTCCATTTTAATCGGTTCTTTACAGACAGGACATTTGTCTCCAATAACAATATTGCGGATATCTGTATATTCTTTAATGCATGTATCATCGAGATTGACATTATTAAGGTGATAATCTGTCTCATTTGCTCCTGTTATAAAATCAACCATATGTTTAACCTCAAAGTCTGCAATTGTTCTTATTTTCAACCCAACCGGTCCTGCAAATCCAACATCGGCACCTGTAACCCTCTTTATTGTTTCAGAATCAGCCATCTCTAGGTCAACACAACCCAGTAAATTCTGAAGTTTTGTTTCATTGAGTTCTCTGTCACCCCTTAATACAGCAGCAACAACCTGGTCATCGGCTTTATAAATCAATGTTTTTGCAAATAATGATGAATCACATTTAAAAAACTCACACAAATCATCAATAGTTCCAACATTCGGAGTGTGAACTTTTTCCATTGCTTTTCCTGACAAAACTAAATTCGTTTCCAGCTCAAGGCACTGGGCTTTTTCATCATTTGCAGCATATCCGCATGCATCACAATATGCAATAGCAGCTTCTCCTACCGTACTTTTAACCATAAATTCTTCAGAACCAGAACCACCCATAGCACCTGAATCTGCCTGAACAACTGTATAATCCAATCCACAGCGGTCAAATATTGCACAATATGCATCATGCATTTTCTGATATGAAATATCCAGTCCTTCTGTATCTTTATCAAAGCTGTAAGCATCTTTCATAACAAATTCACGACTTCTCATAACTCCAAAGCGAGGACGAATTTCGTCTCTGAACTTTGTCTGTATTTGATATAGAATCTGTGGAAGCTGTTTATAACTTCGAACTTCATTACGTACACTTACAGTAAATGACTCCTCATGGGTAGGACCAAGACAAAATTCACGGCCGCTACGGTCTTTCAATTTGAACATCTCCGGTCCGAAAACATCCCATCTACCTGATTCCTTTAGAACTTCAGCAGGAATTAAAGCAGACATATGAAGCTCCTGCCCTCCCTGATTTTCCATTTCTTCACGTATAATGGTTTCTATTTTTCTAAAAACCCTATAACCCAAAGGAAGGAAATTATATATCCCTGATGCAAATCTCCGTATTAAACCGGCTCTTATCATCAGTTTATGACTTTCAATCTCCGCTTCCGCCGGAACTTCCCTTAAAGTTGGTATAAATAACTGTGAATATCTCATATCTTCCTCCTTGTTTTTTAAATGTGTGCCAATAATAATATCCGTTCGTTAACAACCTGGGTCACGGAATTATTATTCAGGGCACGATGACGTTCCTACAATGTATACTCCCAAAAGGTAATATTCACACGTTATTCACTCGTGTAGTGAAATTACCATTCAGGTCGCCGGTGATGTTCCTCGACCCTTCTTGTTTTTATTCGGTCTGCGGTACATTCACGGCCTGCGGTATTTCTCAATGGTGTGCCAATAATAATATCCGCTCGTTAACAACCTGGGTCACGGAATTATTATTCAGGGCACGATGACGTTCCTCGGCTTCGCCTGCGGTACGTCATCTAATTAAAAAGTCCCGTAAATAAAATTTACGGGACGATTATATCGCTGTACCACCCATCCGGTTATACCGGATAATAAGCTTTATCACTGCTAGGCGTGTTTCTCAGAGTTAGGAAGAAAACCAATCGGGGCTTTCACCTTCCCCCGTCGCTTCAATACAGCTTTCGTATTCTCTTCATAGAAACAATTTATATTGCATATGAATGATAATATATTCAGGTATTAAAGTCAACCTGCCCATTCAATGAGCTAATTGCGTTGTCCCTGTTTTTTTGTCCGGAAAAATTGATTTTCCATTATTCGCTTATTAAAATCAGTACCCCGACATTTAAAGTATAACAAAACAACATATTTTTATGCAATGTCTTCTT
>Ga0307988_1001841_pt1 | contig 11227 bp, 9 predicted proteins | sample EllFjometagen183_FD_203166 | JGI IMG/M metagenome (GOLD analysis project Ga0307988, IMG submission 203166) | Marine microbial communities from Ellis Fjord, Antarctic Ocean - #183 | ecosystem: Environmental > Aquatic > Marine > Unclassified | place: Southern Ocean | collected 2014-10-08 | reverse complement strand
GACTAAAATCGGCGCTTGAATTAATCGGGCCGGAATGCAGAAAAGTTATATCTTTCGGGCGAACCTTTTTGCTTTTGTCGCCATCAATGATTATGTCTATTTTATCGTCGCCATCAATAATAATTACTGCAGGTTTTTCACGATATATAACCAATGCGCCTTTAGTTAATTTTCTTATTGTCAAAAGACATTTTCTCCGTTTGGATTTTAGTTTTTATCTGCGAGACAGCAATTTTGCGATATACGCTTTTTAGCTTTACTCTTTCGTTTCTTCTTTGGCATACGATTATCCTTATCATTACTCTGGTATAAAAACTTAAACGGCACACTACATTTTCTTTCTTGCCTCGTGAAGTGCTTGAAGAACTGTATTTGCCACTAAAAGGGTATGGTATTCAGAATCATTCTTACCTGTTATATTTTTTTCTGTAAGATAACCAGTAACATATGCAAACAAATTTACTTCTGGATGCGCCATTATAGTTTCTTTATAGGCTGTTTTATCTTTTTCGCCTTCTAAATATACAGCCCTTTCACCAATAATCTTATATGCTTTAGAAATATCATTTTCGATAGTCAACAGTGGTAATTTATCTCCATCACATGCGTAATAACAAATTAGTAGAAGATGCCATGCGTATCCTATGTGTTCTGGAGTAACACCATCAAGCTTAAGTCCGAGAATGGTACCGCATAGATGAGGTTGGTTTTCTGCCATTGAGGTTGATAGCATATCAAGTTCGTGCAAATTTGCAGACTTTATTTTACATACGGCATCAGCTACTTGACGGAGTGATAGTGCTTGTAATTTTTTAACTTTATTTTTTCTATTTTTCTTCTTTTTCTTTGGCATGATATATCTTGTTACTGTTTTCGTCCATTATTTTTAGCTGGGCTTCAAGTAATAAGTCTACTAATTTCACTTAAGGCTTCCAGGATTTAACTCCTCGATTCGTTTTTTTAATTCTTTCCCTGCGCGGAACTTTATGACCTGATGTGCCGGAATAACAATGTCTGTTCCTGGGCTTCTTGGATTACGGCCTATCCTGGCTTTACACATTACTGTTTTGAATACTCCGAAATTACGCAGTTCTACCGTATCCCCAGCAGTAATTTCATCCGCTATACCATCTAAGGTCATCTGAACAATTTTTGTGACATCTTTCTGGATGATGCCTGACTCTTTAGCTATTTTTACTACCAGATCGCGTTTGGTCATTGACATAATTAAAAAATTCCTTTTGTAATTTATAAATGATTTGTTTCATATTTTCTCCGCTTCCCAGAACCTTCGAGTTCCTTTATGAAACCGGCTTTGAGGAAGATTCCCATATTACGATGAATTGTCGATTTAGCATGGATGGCATCCTGCTTCCGCGCTTCCCGGAAAAGCTCAGTTATTGAGTACGTGCCTTCCATTGAACAAACTGTATAAAGCAGATTTTCTCGTTCTATTGTGTAGATATGTCCGAGCTCTTTCAAATTATTCCGTAGGCTTTCCACATTAACTTTCAATGACATTTTTCCCTTCCTTTGTAATTAAGCATGAGTACATTAGCAGTATTATATTTCCTTTTAAAATTTCTATCATAAAGCTTCTGTCCGGTTTTTCTTGAAGTTTTCGGCTTGCTCGAAGATTTCTTTGTAGACTTCGTCGCGATTTACTGGGGGATAACCGTGCTTGGCTAAAAGCATTATTAAATCTACTTTTAACTCGGCTTTGATGTCGTCGCGTTGACTCCAGTCGGTGTATTGGGCTTTGTCATCGACGACCTTTTTGACTTCCTGCGCTAAAGTTAGAAGCTTGCCTTCAGGGTATTCGAAATCGTACTTGTCAGCCAGTGCTTTTAATATGTCGTAGAATGATTTTTCCTCTAAGGTGATATTCATATCCTTGAAGGATTCTTTTTCCTTGGCAAGCGCGTGGTACAGATCAATAATTTCATCGGAGAAGTCTTCCAGCACGTTGCTGACTAGAACATCCTGTTCGTCACGTTCATTATACCTTTCGACGATGGACTTCAGTTGTTTCGAGAAATCCATGCCTTTGATCTTGTTGATCTTTTTAAAGTCGTCAATCGCCCTTGCCAGCATCTGCTGCAGGAGCTTCAGTTTGGTGTTCGGTAATTTAATCTTATTGATCTTGGCCAGATAATCGTCGCCAAAAATATCGACTTCTTTTTGCTGATCTTCGCCGAGCTTGAAGATTTCTTCCACTCCATCGCTTTGCAGTGCTTCCTTGATCATCTCACGCACTCTGGCGTTCATCTGTGCCGTGTCGGGAGCGTTGCCTTTGGTCAACTTGAATACAATCGAGCGCACCGCCAGATAGAAATGTATGCAGTCGCGCTCGTTTTGTTCGAAGCCATCACTGCCGCAGCAAATATCATACGCGGCTTTCAGGCGTTTCACCAGAAACATAAAACGTTTTTCGGACTTGTCGGTGACCTGTACAAATTCCGCCGCCATGTTGAGGCTGTTCAATTGTTCCAGCGGAGAGCCACTGAAGTATGCTTTGCTGTCAAACTTATGGAATACTTTGTTCAGCAGGTCCAGGTGGTCTTTAGTCACAATAATTGATTGCTCGACGTCTTCAAAATTAGATATATCATTTTTGGAGTAATGTGCTAAGGCCAGGTTCATTTGTTTCTTGATGCCGATGTAATCAACAACGAGCCCTTTCTCTTTGTTCTCGAATTTGCGGTTGACTCGTGAAATGGTCTGGATTAGGCTGTGCCGCTGAATCGGCTTGTCGATATACATCGTATCGAGGAAGGGCACGTCAAAGCCGGTGAGCCACATATCCACGACAATAGCTATTTTGAAATTTGATTTAGCATTCTTAAATTGACGGTCAAGGTCTTTGCGGTATTCTTTTGTCCCCAGCATATCGTAAAACGTTTTTTCATCGTCTTTACCGCGGGTCATGATCATCTTGATCCGTTCCATCGGTTTGATTTCGCGCTTTTCTTTTTTCGTCAGCTCGGAGCCTTCTTCGCAAACCTTTAGCTCTGCCCATTCAGGGCGCAGTGCGATTACCGCTTTGTAAAAATTATATGCTATCTCACGCTTACTGCATACGAACATAGCTTTCCCTTTGACAGTAGAGCCTTCCTCCACCCGTGTTTCGTAATGCGCGACAAAGTCTTTGGCTAGAGACTGAATGCGGTCAGGGTCGCCCAGAATAGTATTCATTTGCGTATTAGCTTTTTTGCTTTCATCGATCTGGTATTCACTGGCTCCTTCATCAGCACACTTACCGTAATACTCCTCGATTTCCTGCAGTTTGCGGTTGTCGAGTATGACTTTAGCGGCGCGACCCTCGTAAACTATCTTGACGGTGATTTCATCCGCGACGGATTCGGTCATGGTGTAGGCGTCCACTACTTCGCCGAAAACATCCACAGTCGCGTCGATAGGCGTACCGGTGAATCCAACATAAGTTGCGTTGGGCAATGAATCGTGCAAATATTTAGCGAAGCCGTATGTGCGTTTAACGCCTTTGTCTGTAACTCTTATCTTTTGTTCCAGGTTCACCTGGCTGCGGTGGGCTTCGTCTGAAATACATATCACGTTGCTACGGTCGGTCAACAGCCGCGCGTCTTCGGTGAATTTGTGAATGGTAGTCAGGAATACTCCACCGCTCTTATGTCCTTTGAGCAGGTCTCGTAAATGCTTGCGGTCTTCCACGCTGACTATGGTTCTATCCCCGACATAGTTCGTCGCGTTGCAAAAGGTTCTGGAAAGCTGATCGTCCAGGTCGGTGCGGTCGGTGATCAATATGATTGTCGGGCTCGAAAAGTCCAGGCTCTTCATCAATAGACGCGTCAGGAACAGCATGGTATAACTTTTGCCACAGCCAGTGGCTCCAAAATAGGTTCCGCCTTTACCGTCGCCAGCGGGGCGGCGGTGCTTCTCGATGTTCCTATATAATTTATTGGCGGCGTAATACTGTGGGTAACGGCAGAGGATCTTTTCTTCTTTGGTCGAACTGTCCGCCATGTAGATAAAGTTTTTTATGATGTCGCGCAAACGATCCCGGTTAAACATGCCTTTGATCATAGTCAACAGCGAATCAATACCGTCCTTTTCCACTGAATCGCTTTCATCGATCTTTCTCCAGGCGTAATAGAATTCGTATGGGGCAAATAAAGAGCCACACTTGTTGTTTACTCCGTCGCTGATAACGCAAAAGGCGTTGTACTTGAGCAGTTCCGGGATATCACGGCGGTAACGAGTAGTGAGCTGCACGTAGGCGTCATGAATAGTCGCGTCTTCACGGATAGCACTTTTGAATTCAAAAACCACCAGAGGCAGACCGTTGATATACAGTATTCCGTCGGGTATACGTTTCTCGTAACCGTAAATCTCCAACTGATTCACGATTTTATAAATGTTCTTGTCAGAGTCAGAATAATCAATCAGGTTGATATGAATATCTTTTTGGCTGCGGTCTTCGCGTTTCAGATCAAAACCGTCCGATACCATCTTCATAATAGCTTTATTGCTTTCATAAAGATCAGAAGCGGAAAGAAGTTCCAGCTGACGAATAATCGAATCAATCTCTCCGGGGCTGATACCGTCCGCCTTATATCGCTTCGCCAGAAAAGCTTTCAAATCTTCCCGAATAAGCACGTCATTCGGCTCACGCGCAATATCCTGACCCAAAACATGAGGATAGCCCTCCTGCCCAAGAAGATCAATTATAGCCTGCTCAAGTTTTGCTTCCGTGAATTTAGAATTATGAGTGCTAAGTTCTGAATTATTGTTATCCATTAGACTTTCCTGTTTGTGAGCTTTTTTCAGTGCTCGGAGTCGAATGTGATTTGACTTTAGTATTCTTTCCTTTCTTATTGTCTGTATCTCCTCCAAGTAAACAACCTGCAGCGACAAGAATTGCAATCAAACTACCCCATAATGCTTTTCTCCACTCTTTTATCCAAAAACCAATGATTAAACAAGCAATAAAAATCAGACTACAAGCTTGCAATCCATAAAAATTTGGATGTTTTAATAACCATACCCATTTTATCTGATAATTCACAATATAAATTGCAACAAGCATACTTATAACGGTAACACCTATACAAATAAATCGCATCTGTCTTTTATTACGATTACCTAAAATTTGGTTTTTGCGCTCATTCTCTTCCTTTTCCCATTTGAGTTTTTCAATCTCCGAGTCTTTATCCCTTAAATCGACCGTAGTGCTATGAATTTCATTGCCATCGTTTTCTTTTTCTCGCTTCAGTTTTTCAATTTCTTCATTTTTTTCTTCAAGATCGCCTTTTTTATTACTCACTTCACTATATAAGAATTTTTGTTTTTCTTCTAATTTTTTTATGATTTTTTCTAAAGGTTCTTTAAGTTGAGCTTTATATTTTTCTAAAGATATACATATTAATTCTTGATTTATTTCGCTTTCATCTCCTGAACATTCTTCAGTAACTAATTGAATAACTTCATCTGAAGATCGCAATAAGGTAATGTCATCTTGAGAAACGTGTCCTTGCGTTTCAAGTTTTTGAGCTTCAATATTATATTTTTCCCAAATTTCTTGTGTTGGATTTAACAAAGAATAGCAATTAGCAACTAAATGGTTTCTTGAAATGTTGTCATGAGTGTCAGGCGCAAGGAGCCATAATTTTGTCATAAGGGAATTGCTATTCATTGATATTGGGATATGACTAAAATAGCCATTTTTACTACAAAAGAACTTATTTGACTGGGTTATTAACTCAGAGTTATCTGAGATAAAAAGAGCTGGACAATCATTTAAATTTCTGTAATGTCTACCTCTACGAATTCTAAAAACAGCAGATAATGATTTTATGTCTTTATTTAAGGCTTCCGGGTTAGAGAAATATGTTGATAGGTATTCGCTCAGTCCTTTTTCATCGATATTAATATCTACTGTATAACTTGGAGTTTCTTTGATGAAAATTTCTTTAAGCCCAAGCTTTTCCTCTAAGTGCCCAACAATAAGGACAAGGTCGCTCCTGCTTGCATTAATGCTATGAAAATGACGCCAAACTGGAAATTTTGTCTTTTGTTGATTTAACTGCTCCTTACATGCATTTAAAATTTCTTTAATTTCCCTTATGGTATGCGGAAAAACGTAACAATTAACTTTAAGTTTCTGTAAAAGATCGAGGACTTCATTTGCTGATTTTACTAAGCATTTAATATCAACAAATCCTAGAACCTTTAACAAAAAAGAAGTATCTAAATATACATCAAGTCGTTTAATTCTTCTAGGCATGTCATTTAGGTCAGGAGTATAAACGACATCAGCTAACATTGAACCTTTTGTAATGGTCTCTAAGTGTTCAAACAATACCTGGTTGTTATTAATTACTAATTTCACAAACTGTGCCATGTAATAAAGATTTTTTTTAGTAGATAATTTTTGTGAAATTTCAATTATTGGTTCAAGCTCTTGCTGTAAAACAGACAAACCGTCGGTAGCCAAAAAATCATATAGAGCTTCTTCTGCTTCGTTATGGTTTAAAATGATAGTATGATTCTTTCCCACATACTCCCTAAATTGTAATATGAAATCATTATGCCTACGCTTTACCTCAAGAGATTTTTCTTTAAAACCCTTAATAGATTCATTGTCAGGTTTTTTAATTAATTCATAATTGCCTTTATCTTTTTTTAATAAATCAGGATTATTCCTTAGCAATCTATTTATTATGCCTCTTGAAGGCCCAAAAGGTATTTTAAGTTGGAATTGTTTGAATACTTCGGCTCGAATTATATCAGGATCTAGAATAGTTGAAACTTCAAAAGCTGTTAAAGCTTGCATAAAAAATGGCACAAGGAAATCAATAAAATCTTTATTTTCGTCATAATTAACTTTTAATATAGCTAAACTTGTTATAACTCTTTTGGGTGAAAAATTACTCATGTGTATTACTCCTCAATTTTATATTATCCACTAATTTTTCTGCATTTTCTATTTTCAATTCTCCTGACAGGAGTTTGGGTAATAAGGTGTCGCGAAGTTTTGATAAATTTTCATTTTCTTTATCTTTTGATAATGACTTTTCGAATATAGGACGAAGTAATAATTCTATAAAATCATTAAGAATACTTGCTTCTGGAATTACTATTTGGATTTTAGAAAGTACATCAAAAGTAATTTGCGGGAATGTCCCGGAACGAGATTCTGCCATCATTTGCAAATAGTCGATTTTATCTTGCTGTTTCAAGATAAAATATGTAAATAGCGAATCAACTTCCCCTTTAGATCTGAGAACCATTAATTTTGTTGAGACAACATACTCTGATGAATCAAAATGAACAAATGCAAATCTCTTGTTTTGAGGCCTGATTTCACTATAAAGTATATCGCCTTTTTGGATTGACTTTTTAGCTTGTCCCGGCAACGATGAAGCATCTGATTTTGAATTATGAAGAAACTTTCCTTCTTTGATATCGCCAGTGTTTAAGAAAATTACCTTTGAGACTGATTTTAAAGGATATGTCTTTGATACTGTATCAACAAGGTCGCCAACCGTTTTTGCTTCCCATCCTTTCGGGATCCAGCCTAGTTCGTCGGTGAAGATAAATTCGCTTGGGAAAAGCTTTTTTATTTCGGGGGCTAATTTTTTGCGTTTGTTGCCAAGGGCTTTGCGTTGTTCGGCGCGTTCGGTTAATTCTTCGGGGATTGTGTTTCCGGCGGCAAGAGCATTGTCGATGACCGGGTCGAAGTCGACAAACCAGCTTTTAAACATTGCCTGCGCCATCGCTTCGAGCGTTTCATTCATCTTCCGGTTCAACTCAATCTTATCATCCAAAGAACCCAAAATATGAGCAATAGCTTTCTGTTCAGGAAGCGGGGGAAGAGTGATTGCAATTTGACGAATATTCTTCAGGCTTATAGTTTTTTGAACAGCGCCAACAACAAATTGTTCAATTTGATTTTGAACCAACGTTGAAATCATTTGATAATATAAAAAGCGCCAATTGATTTTTGGGATAATAAAAGCCGTATTCTGTCCTAAACAAAACTTTTCAGAAAAATTCACATATGAAATATTTCCATAACTACCAACACGTGAAATAATCAGATCCCCAATTTGAGTATGTCTGCCTCGTGAAAAATCAGAGTAGACCTCATCTGATACTCGTTTTGTATCTTTGAGACAAAGGACTCCTTCATTTACATCAACAACTCGAACCATTGGAATACCTGTTTCAGAATACACAGGGGTTTTATGTCGAGAATCAATAATTTCTGCAACCTCTTCAAGTGTTGTTTCTCCCCACTCACTCAGCATTCTGCACCTCCTCGCCATTAAGGATAGCGCGGAACTCTTTTCTGAGATCATCAAGGATATTCCCAACACTATGTGCATTTTCTTTGGCTATCTTAAAATGTAATTCAGAAGCTTCAGGTTGAGACTTTTGCATTGCCTTATTCATCATGTGACCAGTTGAAGATAACAATACCTTCTTAAACAATGCATCTAGCTTATTGACATGTTCCTCAGGGAACAGTATCTTATTTTTATGATAAAATAAATTACTACTTTTATATGCTTCTAAATATCGATCCATATTGTTTTTATCAATTTTTTCAGCATCAATATTAGGGGGATAAATTGAATCAACCAAGAGTGTTGTCGCAATTTTAAGTTCAGAAAGCATGCCATACATTTCTCTGATAACTTCAGCTTGCGCATCATGCCATTTTGAAAACCGAATCTGATTTTCATCAAGTGACTTTTTATATGCAGCCTTGAAACATTCAAGCTCCTGCGAATTTTTTGCGTTGAGGTTCGCCAAAGCCTCATCATATTTGCTTTGAACTTCCGCCTCAATCTTTTTCTTAAAGAATGTTTGCACAATGGCATAAGCCGCCCCCAGCCCAACAACAGCAGAGCCACCTATTGATGCAAAAAATGTCGGCCAGTCATAGTTCATTGTTGACCTCTTTTGACTTGGTCGCTGACTAAGATTTGCCATTTTTCCCATGTGGGAAAAATGGGAGATATTTCTTTATGATATTTATTGATATCACTCATACTTATTCTCCGCTGGCGGCTCTTTTGGCCAGTGATTTTGTATTTTTTCTTTCCAGGGATCAATACCGTCTGTATGGATTTTATTAAATCTATCCAAAGCTATAGCAAGATCATACATCTCTGGGCTTATAAGCTTGATAGCATTTAAAATATTGACATGTTGAGTTGGTAAATCATTCCAGTGAATGATTCTTTCATGATGAAACACTCTGTTACGTAAAATGCGTATTTTATCCCATTTGGCTTTTTGGATTTGTGGCGTTCTTTCGTGTTTAGGCACAAGCGCAAAGGCATTTTTTAAAATGGCTGCAGGAATAGCTGTGTTATAGTATTTTTTATCAAAGAAAGATATCCAAAATCCAAACTGTAATTCTGCAACTACATCCGCAGATATGAAAGATTTTTTTCGCTGAAGAATACTAGCTTTTGCATTTTTTAATTGACTGATACCATAAAAACTTAATGTAGCGGTATTATACCAATCACTTCGTCCGTAATGTTTACTTAAGGCTTGATGTACAGAATTACGCAAGGTGACTTCCGCTATTTGCAAAGGCGAATACAAACTCTCACAAACAGCCATGTTCCAGAGGTACCTTGCAAAGCTTATGCACGGAGTAGCTCCGTCTTTTTTACTGTATGCATCCAGTCTTTCTGTTGAGATAATGTTTTTTATATTATTGTAAAAATTTTCTTGCATAATTTAGGTTGACACCTTATATTGTTTATGTAAGCCTCGGAATTCCTTCTCCCGAACTAGTTTCGGTGTCAGGAGCCGGGGCATTCTTTTTTCTATATTGTATTTATTCATATTTTTTCTCCAAATCCTAAGTGTTCGAGGTTCTTTCGGATAACGGAGTCTAGCTTTACAGATTCGCTCATCTGTTCATATAGCGTGGTAGAAAGCTCAGTCATCTTTTGTTCAAATGGTATGCCGTCGTCTTCGATGGCAGCCGCTCCGACATAGCGTCCCGGAGTCAGGACATAATGATGCGATTTGATTTCTTCCAATGTGGAAGACTTGCAGAAGCCGGGAGTGTCTTCGTATTCGCCGTCTTTGGCTTCGCCGCGCCATGCGTGATAAGTTTTGGCTATTTTGATAATGTCTTCCTGTAATAATTCCTTATGCACGCGGTCAGTCATGGTTCCCATATTGCGGGCATCGATAAACAGGGTTTCGCCTGTGCGTTCACGGTAACTCCTGACGGTATCAGCTTTTTTGTTTTTGGACAGGAACCACAGGCATACCGGGATTTGCGTAGTATAAAAGAGTTGTCCCGGCAAAGCTATCATGCAGTCGACTAAATCGTTTTCTATAATCTTTTTGCGGATCTCGCCCTCGCTGTTGGTACTGGTGGACATGGAGCCGTTAGCCAATACAAAGCCAGCTACACCGTTTACCGAGAGCTTGGAAACCATGTGCAGAATCCAAGCATAGTTGGCGTTGCCGGTAGGCGGAACATCGTAACCAGCCCAGCGCGGGTCGTCAATCAGTTGATCAGGTCCCCGCCATTCTTTCTGGTTGAATGGAGGATTGGCCATGATGTAGTCGGCCTTCAAGTCTTGATGCTGGTCATTCAATAATGTATCGGCTGGTATTTCTCCGAGGTTTCCTGCGATGCTGCGGATAGCCAGATTCATCTTTGCCAGTTTATAAGTGGTGCCGGTGTATTCCTGCCCGTAAATGGAAATGTCTTTATTGTTGCCGTGGTGGCTGGTGACAAACTTCATGGACTGCACGAACATACCGCCTGAACCACAGCATGGGTCGTATATCTTACCTTTGAAGGGTTCGATCATTTCAGCGATCAGCTTAACGATACAGCTGGGCGTATAGAATTCTCCACCCTTCTTGCCTTCACTCGCGGCAAACTTACCGAGGAAGTATTCATAGACCCTGCCGACGACGTCTTCTTCTTTGTCAGCGACAGTATCGATTTTATTAATGGCATCTATCAGGGACGACAGCTTATTGGTATCCAGTCCGAGTCGTGAAAAGTAATTATCCGGGAGCGCGCCTTTCAATGCTTTATTGTTTTTCTCAACGGTAAAGAGCGCGGTGTCAATCTTTATAGCGATGTCGCTTTGTTTGCTGTGCTGTTTGATGTAGCTCCAGCGGGATACTTCCGGCAGGTAGAAAACATTCTTCATGGAATAGAACTCGATCATATCTAGGTAATCTTGTTTACCTT
>Ga0307988_1001839_pt1 | contig 11230 bp, 10 predicted proteins | sample EllFjometagen183_FD_203166 | JGI IMG/M metagenome (GOLD analysis project Ga0307988, IMG submission 203166) | Marine microbial communities from Ellis Fjord, Antarctic Ocean - #183 | ecosystem: Environmental > Aquatic > Marine > Unclassified | place: Southern Ocean | collected 2014-10-08 | reverse complement strand
CAGTTACTTCTTTCAAGTTTTGGGCAAGTTTTCATTGTCTGATATTCTGAACAAAGAACAATTAGATTCTGTAGTGTATTATTTACAGTTGGGATAGGACTATCTGGATTTTGACCGAAATTGATGTTCAGACCAGTTTCCTGGTTCCGTAATATTTCATGCAAGTAATATTTTGCATAAACTTATAAAAGTTTAATAAAATAGAAAAAATTTAAATAAAACTTGAAATTTGCATAAAATATTGTATACTTATAAGGAAAAGTTGGGGGAAGGAACAATGTTAGAAATAGAACTGGTACAATTAGTGGAAAAAATCACTTCTGAAAAATGTGAAAAACAGTATATTGAACTTAAGAAAGCAGGAGGTGGGACACCCTCAAAACTGTATGGAACCCTCTCAAGTTTTTCAAATCAGCATAATGGCGGTATCATAATTTTTGGAATTGATGAAGAAGCTGATTATAAAGTATCTGGTGTGTATAATGCTCAGGATCTTCAGAAAAAAGTGATGGAGCAATCCTTGCAGATGGAACCGGTAGTACGACCACTATTTACAGTAGTCAGAATAAAAGAATCATTGGTGGTTAGTGCAGAAATTTCTGAATGCGATATGTATGTCAAACCCTGTTTTTATAAAGGTGCAGGGCGATTGCGCGGATCTTATATCCGTATAGGAGATTCCGATCAGCCTATGACGGAGTATGAAATCTATAGCTATGAAGCCTTTAAGAGAAGAATTCATGATGAACTACGAACCATTGACAGGGCAAAAAGAGAAAATCTATCAGTAGACAATGTAACAGAATATGTGATTCAGCTGCATAGACAAAAACAAAATTTAGTGAATCTCATAAACGATCGAATACTGGAAACCCAGGGTATCTATCAAAATAGTGCGCCCACATTAGCAGGATTGTTACTGCTGAGTGACTATCCTCAAGAGTTCTTTCCGCAGCTAGGTGTTACCGCAATGGTAGTTCATGGAAAAGAATTTGGAGGTCTTGGTAATGATGGTGAACGCTTTATCGATAATAAGCGCATTGAGGGTTCAATTCCACAAATGATAGAAGGTACGCTCAGTTTTGTCCGAAGAAATATGAGAGTAAAAACTATCGTAACTGAAGAAGGAAAGCGTGCAGACAAACCAGAGTATCCCATAAAGGCAGTTCGGGAAATTATACTAAATGCTCTCATACATAGAGATTATAGTATACATACAGAAAACTCTCCGGTACGCCTGGTAATGTATGAGGATAGAATAGAACTTGAAAATCCAGGTGGATTGTATGGAAGGATAACAGTAGATGATTTAGGTAAAGTCTCAGCAGATACGAGGAATCCATATATAGCCGGAGCTTTGGAGATTATGATTAATACAGAAAACCGTTACTCCGGTATTCCTACCATACGGGCAGAACTAAAGAAGGCAGGTATGCCTGCGCCTGTCTTCATTGATAGGCGGGGAGTATTTAAGGTTATATTCTATACAAAGGCAGCCGACCGGAATAAAGATGTTGATAGGGAACAAGAAATTATTCAATTCTGTACTACTCCGAGAACCAGAGAAGAACTTGCAGGGAAATTTGGGTTTTCAGCTCCAACATACTTTTTAAGGAAGTATATTGATCCATTACTGGCTGATGGGAAAATCAAAGTAACCATACCAGATAAATTAAAGAGCAAGTTTCAGAAGTATTATAGCTAGGCACGGAACCCTAGAGCCGTACCCGGTACGATATCCTCAAAAGAGCATATATTCGGGAAATTGGTCGAGCTGAACAATTATTCCGGGTTCATTCTGCAAGAAAAAAAGAGACAAATTTCGATAAACGTTCTAAAAATCGTTCAAACATATAGTTTTGAAGAACAACTTGAGCAGACATGCTTTTTTGTTTTGCAAGGTTCCTGATTTTGGCTTTTAAGCTCATTGCGTTATTGCTCATAGTAGTACTTCCAAATAATTATTTAGTATATTTTCAACTTTGAATATTTTTGAATATTCTGAAAGAAGGGAATAATCAACTGATTTTAACTGCACAAACCGTTTCAATGCCTCGGTTACAATTTGAATATCTATCTTTTTCCTGCTTCTTATGATATCGCAAATAGTTCTTTCAACGTTATAGACTTTTATCTTGTTTCCAAAAGAAGTTGTGCCCACAGAAATACCTAAAGCACATAGCTCATTCTTTATGTAATAGATCTTGAAATTCTCAGATAGGGGTTTAACAACTTTATAACTTCTCGGTACTGTGGTCGAATAGGTAAATGGAGTTCGATCCGTCAAACCCTGCAGGAACAACGCTGTTTCATGTGAGTAGACAATTTTTGGGTATTTAGACTGCATATAGTACAGTTTATCTTCAATTGTATCGGTTGAGACGTATACCCCTCTTCTCACACGTTCCAGTCTTCCCTTATCCACTAACATTGCCAGGTATATTCTTGGAATATTCCGCTTAGTTAGGTCTGACGTAAGCAAAGTTCCATTTTGTTCTATAATTATTTTTTCTATTTTTTCTCTGTAGTTCATGGTCTTAACCTTTTAACAAATATACTGACATGATAAACCAAAGCAGTATTTTTGTAAAGATGGTGCAGCATAGGGGTGCCAGGAAAAATCTGCAAGTTTGTGCAAGTTTTGGGGTTGGGGGAGTGTGTAAGTTGTATTTTAGAAACTAGATAGCAGTCTTGAGCTTTTGGGATGGCGATTGAGGGTGCCTGGAAATGGATGCAAGAAAATGCAAATTTTTAATTATCTGATATTCTGAATGAGGAACAATTAGATTCTGTGACAGAATGAATTACTCTTATTTGAAGCTGATTCTCATTACATGAGTATACGTGAACTGATTATTATATGAGGTAATAGTTGCTTACTCAACGACAATTAAAACTACCGACAGGAAAATAAAATTATCACTGATCATTTGCATGCTCTTTTTTCAGTGTTTATACTTTCCCAGTCGAGTTATTCGGAGCTTCCCTTGGTACCGCTATTGCAGCTTATTTACTATTCTTTTCGCCTGACTTATCATATAAAGTGGCAGGTTAATGAGAGTAAAATCAGCAATTCTGCTCTCATTCTTAATAGTGACTTTATGAGAAGCTTTCTGAAGAGATGGAGGATTAAGATCGCACCTGACTGCAAAATCAGCATCTTTTTTCAAAGCCATAAACATATGGAGAGACTTCAGAGATCCCATAGTTCCGGATTTAATTTCCAGCGGAACAACCCTGTTTCCGGCTGTTATAAGATAATCCACTTCCGCATTTGAGTTCTTGCTCTGCCTAACCCAGTAGTATAATTCCCTCTCTTCAAATACTCGATGTGCTGCAACCAGTTCCTGTGCAGCAAACTGTTCGGCAAGCAGACCTTCACGGATAGTCAGCATATTCAAAGGCATAAGAAGATCAAGGCCGCATATTCTGTTACTTAATCCGATATCAACAAAGGCTGATTTAAAATGTTCCGATTTCATCTGCACCCCTAAGGGAACCCCATCTCCATGAGAGTGAGTGATTTTATGAATTATTCGTATCCGCTCCAAATAGTTAACAGCAGCTTTAATCACTCCGGAACGCACTTGAGAATCAATATTACTGTATTTTATTTTTCTGCCTGTATTTCTGGCAGTATAGAAAAAAACCTCCAACAAATACTGCTGCTCTTTTTTTTCAGTATATTTTGCTATATCAGTCTGCATTGAGGTTGCTAATTCTGTTTGAATACGCTGGATAGTAAGCAGATCTTTCGTTTCGACATAAGCATCAACTGCTTCAGGCATGCCTCCAATGAAATAATAGAATCTGAGCAGCTCTAGCAATTGATTGTGAATAGCAGGAGGTATTTCCCTATCTGCCACATGATAGCTCTCAATAAACTGCCGGAGGTTGTCCTTTCCTAAAGCAGTGAGAAACTCACTGAAACTCAACGGATACATATATAAAAATTCAACTCTACCGACAGGCATCGGATACTGCTGCAATTCATTAAGGGCAATATCCAACAGCGACCCGGCTGCTATAACATGCAATCCAGGTTTTTTTTCATAAAAATACCGTAGAGATTTCAGTACACCCGAACACAACTGGCATTCATCAAAAAATACTAGTGTTTGCCCTTCTACTGCCGGTACTCCGGTAAAAAGAGAGATTTCCTGTAAAATTCTCTCAATATTGTTATCTCTGAAAATTGATACGGCATCTCTTTCTGCCTCAAAATCAATTTTCAAATAGTGGGTAAAAGATGTTGATAATGTATCAACACTCCAGGTTTTACCGACTTGGCGTGCCCCATGGATAATAAGCGGTTTTCGTAAAGTACGTGTTTTCCAATTTTTCAGGTATAGATCAATATCTCTTTTCATTCCTGCATACTCCTACGATTGATACTTGTGAAGACACCCCTGGAATGCCTGATGTCTATACTAAAACACTATTGGATTTTATCATATATTTAGCTAAAACACCATTGTTTTTCATCAAATTTCATAATGAGGTGCCAGTCACTTTTTTCAAGTTTATGCAAGTTTAGTTATTGCGTTTTCTTTTATCTGATATTCTGAATAAAGAACAAATAGATCCAGTGCCAGAATTACCATTATTAAAAGCTGAGTCTCATTACATAGGCATAGTTAAAGTGAAGTGAACTGATTCTCATTTGAAATATTAGTTGCTTAATGAAAGGTATCAATACCCGGACATAAGCTTTGCTTATGTCTTAGGCTAAGCCCGACTGAATCTATAGATTCAGTTTACCCAGAACCGCTTTGGCGGTTCTATTCCGCTAAAAACTGCTGAACGGTTTCCCGTTCAGCTTGGGAGTTTCGCTTACGCAAAACTCCATGCTTTGGGTTCCCAACGGTAAACCGTTCAGCTTTGGAGTTTGCTCCGCAAACTCCTGAAACAACCTTTGGTTGTTCACTCACATCGGAAATGGAACCAACTTGTTGGTTCCGCTTCTCTCGCTCGTTTGAGAATCAACGACATGTAAAACTACCGACAAGAAATACAACTCTGCTCTATCGATTTTTCGCAAATTCCGGAAAATTTCATTGACAAGAATTATTACTTTTCTTATCATTCATTAGAATTGTGAATATTCCTATCTTTTCCATAAAAAAGGCTGAATAAAATGAAAAACATTCCTGTATTAACTGTTCAAGAAAAATCGTTAGCAGAAGCTTATGAGGCCGCTTTAATAAGTCTCTATGCAAATGGTATTGAATTTGAGACCCAATATGATAAACCTGAAGATCCTAAAAGTCTTGATTGTACCATGAATATCACAATCGAAGATCCGCTTTCAGATCCTATGATTCATAAATCTTTCCCTGGAGGAATAGGAGACTTGAAGGAATATGTTATGGAGATTCAAGGCGTAAAGGATCATTGGTGTAAAAACATGAATGATCCAAAAGATACACGTTGGGAATATACATATCATGGCAGGTTGAAGAAATATGGGGTGTGGAAAGAATTATTAGATGGAAAGTCTGACGAAACTGGAGAATTTAAGATAGATCAAATTGAAAATGTTATAGAAAAACTTGTAGGGCAGCCGTTTACCCGGCAAGCTCAAATGATAACATGGATGCCGAACCTGGACCTTGATGTCTTTGACCCACCCTGCTTGCAGTCGTTATGGTATAGGATTTTAGAGGATGACGGTGTATGGTATCTTAACTGTAACGTTCGTTTTCGTTCCAATGATGCCTGGGGCGCAAACTTTATGAATATGTTTGGTTTTACCATGTTTAACAACGAAGTAATTGCTGCGGAGGTTTCAAGAAGATCAGGTAAAGAAGTGAAATTAGGACGTATGAATTGGCAGGCAGATTCCTTTCATATTTACGGAAAAGATTTAAAACAGGCAAAAGAGCGTTTATTTAATAGAATAGATACAACAGATTTTGAAGACCGGATTTATAATCTGGGCGATGAAATGATTAAAGAGATATATGATGAAGCTGAACCTAAAGTTATTGAAAAAATTAAAAAATATGATGAAAAACATAAACGTTGATATTGCGGAACCCGTAACATTCCCCACAAAAGAGCATGTTTTCAGTAAAGTCAAACCAAACCCATAGAGGCCAAAATTGAAGAAAAAGTAACTAATCCTCTCAAAGGAGAGGGTAAATTATGGGAAAAGGACGAGGAAAGCATTACGAACAGGCGGAACGGTTACTAATTATGAACTGGGTCTGGTTATACTGTGAAAACTTCTATATGCTAATTTTTATGATTATTAAGGACCGGGTAGTACCCCACTATATGTTTCACAGAGAGTTTTAGAGGCTTTCCCAAATGCAAGCCAATCAGCCAGAACAAATGAAGATTCCCATGGAGTGGTACGCCATACCCATGGCGATGACGTAGATTCCAAGGAGGCCTTGAAAAAAATCATGGAAGCTCAGAAAGATCACATTGCCCTGCTTCACGAAAATATTCCCGAAGTTCCCCTGGAATTTGAGAAAATCAAGGTTGATTTGATTAAAGTATTGAATGAACAGGAGAGGGATGGGATTGCACAGGGGATTTTAGCTGGCCTTAAAGAAAAAGCTGTTATCGTCAATTAAAGCGGGATGAAGGGTTTTTTTGTGCTCTTCATATTGTCTGAAATTCTGAATAAAGAACAATTAGATTCTGGGACAGAATCAATATTATTTAAAGCTGCTTCTCATGACATAGGCATAGTTGAAGTGAACTGATTATCCTAATTCCGGGAACTAGGGCTCTAACATCCACAAAAACAAATATATTTTGTGAGAATGTGAAGTTCTGGACATGTATCTATAAGTAAAAGGATATAATAGTTGCTTAATATACTTGTACGTAAGTATATTTATAGGTATAATAACCTTATGGATAAGGAAGTAATAAAACAAATAATACTGAGAGGACAGCAAACACTTCAAAATAGAACCTATATTCCAAGGGAAATAACGCTTCCATTCAATGAAGTACTTGCTCTTGATAAAGTTATTGCAATCGTCGGTCCCAGGAGAGTGGGAAAAACTTACTACCTAAGACAGATTGTGGATATTCTACAGCTGTCAATACAGCAGATGATTTTTATTGATTTTTCCGAAATACATTCTCGTGATCTCCGCCCTGAGGATTTCACTCAAATACTCACCTGTTATTTTGAACTATTCAGTGAGCGAAAACCGTTTGTCCTTCTTGATGAGATCCAAGGGCTCGTAGATTTTGAGCCGGCTTTAAAATATCTCCTGAATCAAAAAATACCGGTTATTATCACCGGATCCAACTCAAAAACCCTTATCCCTGACATGTCGAGCATGTTGCGAGGGAAAGTGCTCCCGTTTCATCTCATGCCGCTCTCATTTTCAGAATATCTGAAATTTACCGATGTGGATTTTACGACTACTGAACTCTACACTGAAAAAGGACGTGGACAATTTTATCGGGAATTGAACCAATTTCTCAATTGGGGAGGGTTCCCTGAAGTAGTGCTTACCAAGAACCTTGATCTCAAACAACATCTTATCATGTCCTACATTGATACTATGCTTTTCCGGGATGTGGTGGAACGTCATAACATCTCCAATATCCTTGCCCTGAATGAGTTGTTTTACCGAATGATCAATTCATTCACAAAAGAGTTTTCAATCAATAAGTGCTATAACACCATGCGGAGCCAAGGTATTAAAGTGGGGAAAGATACTCTTCATCAGTATGCAGCTTACCTGGAAGAAACACTATTTATTTACCAAGTTGAAAATTCCTATAGCCCCCGTCTTCAACCGAAAAAAGTGTATCTTGTTGATAATGGGTTGTATCATTATAAGAAGGGAACGGTAGAGGATAGGGGGAAACTATTTGAGAATAGAGTTTTTCTCGATTACTATATGAGCAATCCACGAATGCAATTCATTAAAGATCAGGAAAGTGAGGTGGATCTACTTGTCCCCGATACGAAAGAGCTCATTCAAGTCTCATTATCTTTTCACGAAGAAAATATTCAACGTGAACTGGCAAGCCTGTTGAAACAACACCGTTTTCAGCCGTCAAAGAGAACTCTTATTACCTATGAAGCTGGAGTTAAAGCAGATATTACCATACCGGATGAAATTACTCATTATAGTTATATTGATATTTTCTTAGATTCTCGTGATTGATCCCTATGGCCGTGCCCGGCACCGGATGCAGGAAAATACAAGTTTTAATTATCTGATATTTTGAATTAAGAACAATATGTTTTTATGACAGAATTCACAATATTTACAGTTGGAACGGAGAAGGGCAGGAGAGTTAGGATTCCGATTGAATCCTGCTATCTGCTCCAGCCCCAAACAGATTAATGACAAAAAAACTACCGTTGAAAAAAAATTCTCAATGATCAGCTTACCTAATTTTTAGCAAGATAATGTTGATCTAATGCATGGCGAAGATATGTTTTAATGATTGCTTGTCTGCTGATATTTATTTCACTCGCTAATGTATCCAATTCGTTCAGCATCTCAATAGTGAAATCAACATTTACCCTTTGTACCGGATGTTTTATTTTTCCAGTATTTGTAAAAAATTTAGATACATCTTTATTCTGCTCTGCCATTTTAGCAATTTCATCTGTAGTGATTTTATTGGATATTTTTTTCATATAGTTTAACCTCCTGTGAAGTTGATTTCCAAAGTGTTACCAGGTGAAAATATTCTCCATCAGTATCTTTTTACATTTCGTAAATGAGTGAATATAGTCCATCTTTAACCCATCCTATAGCTCTAAATTGCTTTTTAACAGTTTGCTTTTCTGTGGATCAAATTTAAATCGTATAGTAATAGTATAACTGTTATACTATTACTATCAAGGCCACCTTGCGATTGCGGTACCAGTTGCGATTTCCACTTTAAGGAAGGGGTGAGTAAGAGAATGGGGGGGGAGGGGCCCGGTAAGTAATCCTACCCGGTGCTGAGCAGGATCACTTCACCACCGAAAAGCTTGCATACCCAAAAGGTAAGTTGACACTATCAAGACCTATCTTGAGCTCTTCATCTAATTCGATACCATTAGCAGCAGAGATCCTCACTTCCATCGAAAGATCTTCGATGAAAAGGAGGATCTCCTTCTTTCTGATCTCATAAACGATTCCGGTCCCCTGCCATTGCGGGTTCTGAAGAAGATATACTAGCTTCCAATGCTTGTTGGACGCTCTCTCTATCCTCTGCATCTGTTTTGCCTGTTCAAATGCTATACTAGCCCGTTCCAGGATATCATCAGTATCAAGAAGTGTCTCTCCCATCAAGTAAGCCCTCAATTGCTGATGGGCAAGAAGATCAAGATAGCGTCGTAAGGGGCTAGTGACCCTACTATAAGCATCAACTCCCAACCCTGAATGGACATCTGGTGATACCCGCAAAGCACTAGGTTTGAACTTTCTTCGTAATTTAAACATCTCGGTGATTCCTACAGCGATTTCGGCAACCTTTTCGATATCACCATCCGGCGGCATCTGCACAGTGAAGGGGAATGGAATCTCATGTTCGATAGCGAACCTCGCCGCAGCTTCTCCTGCCATGATCATAGAGTTACTCACAAGATCTCTAGAGGGGTGAGCAACCAATGGCATCACTGATACCTTCCCATCAATAATTCGAATCCTCACTTCTGGAATATTCAGTTCGATAGCACCTGATGACCTCCTTTTATTTCTATAGCGTTCTAAATGAACCGCTATCTGAGCAAGGTCTCCCTGGTCTATCTGTTGTTGTGCCTCTTTATAAGTAAGTCGTGTAACCTTCACCTTTGAAAGACACACTTGGGTATCGGTAATATTCCCCTCTTCATCGAGCACCAGGCCAAATGAGAATGCCGGTGATTCTTCATGCAATCCCAATCCGAAGAAAGAGGACACATCAGGATGAAGCATCGTCCTAACGCCTGTTGGGAGATAGAGATTGGCTCCAGCCTCCCGTGCGGCTAGGTCTGAACTACTGTCAGAACTGACTGCTGATGAGACATCTGCAACATGGACCCACAGACGATTTCCATCAATACTGATCGCATCATCCGGATCAGTGCTGCCATCATCATCGATAGCATACGCTGCTAGATGGGTCAGATCTATTCTTTCATCTTCATCTGTTATGCTGATCACTGGATACTCGATATCTTGTGATAATTCCATTCTTGATGGGTATGGATCATTGAACTCATCCCAGATATGGAGTTTCAAGAGCAGAGCATGGGCATGTTCTGGGTCTTCAGTTATTTTCAACTCTTTTAGTAACCGACTTTTTGAGCTCTTCCCATTCGCTACATTTTCTACATCGAAGAATCTTTCATGGTCATCAGGTTCGATAGTACCATTCCTCACCCTGCTGACAAAGGCTTCCCAGGCTGCCTGTTTCTGAGCCTTCACTTCTCGCTCTTTCAAGATCGACTCTCTTACTTCAGCGTCTACGATCGAGATATCCCAAGGGGTTCCTGAAATATAGAGTCCATCTTCTAGAAGATTATAGACTGCCCAAGCTGTTTTGGGAGTATATTCACCATAGGCTAACTCCGCGAACTCTTCGATGTCAGTTACCTCTTCCAGCAGCTCACATACCTCATCGAGATCCTCAACAGGAGTCACTTCAGATGACAACGCACCGAGGGACTGTATTGGACCGATGTGGAGCATGATGATATCTTTTGTTCTTACCTGTACGGTCTTCGCACTATTGAGATCAAGATGTATCTTTGCATCGATCTTGACGACTTTGGCTGGTTTCTTCTTATATAAAACTAAACTTCCTGCTGCGCAGGTTCTTTCTTCTTGCATAGTCTCAAGTCTACCATGATTTCGTTAAGAACGGAAAGGATGGGATGGGGTCAGGCACCTCCGTCTAAAATTTCCTGATTCGATACTGGCTGGCCTTTAGAAGGGGTTTTGCTTTGAAAAAGGTGTCAGACACCAAATTCCGTGACATGATAACTCCCAGTCATTCTATTGAAATACCTGGATGAAATATTGATAACTTACAGGTAAGCGATGTGCAGCATAATAATGGTGTAGTATAATATGTCCATGATAATTAACCAGAAAACAATGCTGACAGATTTTCCGAAAATGGAGTGTCCTTTTATAAGACAGACCTTCAAAGTGGATAAAGAATCGTTCAAAAAGAACGGAAAGCGAGTTAATTTACGATCCCCGGAGGTGTATCTTGCTATAAATAAGATAAATCCCGGTTATGAAGGGGTGTTTGATGATCCGGA
>Ga0307988_1001837_pt1 | contig 11232 bp, 6 predicted proteins | sample EllFjometagen183_FD_203166 | JGI IMG/M metagenome (GOLD analysis project Ga0307988, IMG submission 203166) | Marine microbial communities from Ellis Fjord, Antarctic Ocean - #183 | ecosystem: Environmental > Aquatic > Marine > Unclassified | place: Southern Ocean | collected 2014-10-08 | reverse complement strand
TATAAAAACAGAACATGGCACCAAGTACAAAAAAAGTCATACACATATCATCAATACATCTACGACCAAGTTGCCAATAAAGCCCTGAAGACGCAAGAAAGAATCCTGCTAAATATGCAGTCAGAGGGGAATATCCCATTCTTTTGGCTAACATAAATATTATTAGAATACCACCAATAGCAGCCAGTGCTGAAGGTAATCTTGCAGAAAAAGAATTTACTCCAAATACTGAGTACATTGTGGCATCAGCCCATATAAAAAAAGGAGGTTTTTCAAGAAATGGAGTTCCATTTAACATTGGCAATGTATAGTCACCAGAATAGTACATTTCGGCACCAATCCCACCTACTCTCACTTCGTCAGGTTTCCACAGATTTCTGTTTCCAAGCAGTTCTAAAAAGAGAATTACAGCGAAAATCATCAGTATTAAAAGGTATTTACTATAACTTGTCGTTGTGTTGGATTTCATCATAATATTATGGCCTTTTTAATTATTAATAATTAATGTTTTTATTAAGTGAAGTACGTATTGTTCCTGCAGTCCTGAACATAGAACATGTGTCCCGCCCAATGCAGTAAAGTTAAGCGTTATTAAGAAATTGTATATACTCAGTATACAGCGTTCTCCAATGTAGCACAAGCTCTTTCCGGTTGCATAGTCCCTCGGATGCAAGGACGAAGCCTGATCCAGCTTGTGAGTTGTCAAGAACTACATTGAACATCCTGCCCAGTACTAACAACTGCGGAGAAAGGTGTACTATTAAAGTTCTTCACTAAATAAGTACAATTGCATTTACTTTTAAAAGTATTTCCAATCATCGGAATTTTCTTCAAAGCTTATATATTTTTCGTTTGTGTTGAGTCTAAAATGCTGACCTTCTCTAATAACCAAACCTCCAAAGATATTTCTGTTCTCTTTATTGATATAATCCTGCAATGCTTCGCCTTTCAACTCATTATCATCTTCATTAAAACCACTTGCTTTTGTATCAAATATACCTAGTTTACCGTCTTTAAATAAAACAATAAAATCTGGTTGAAATGTGGATTTTGTATTATATTTAATTCCAAAATTCAAAGACATGTGCTCGCTTCCATTTTGCCACCACCATTCAATATCATCTGCTTTATATTCTAGATATTTAATAAAATCTATCTCTATATCACTATCAATATTTAGTCTACAGGGATAGAGTAAATGTAGTTTAAAATTGTCAAAGCTCTCATATTGGTTATTATCTTTTCTTTGATATTCCTGAGAATATGTATATGGATTTAAATTCTGGCTTTCAGAAATTTCCCACTCATAATTCCATTCTTCAATTTCTTCAATTTTTTTCTTTATTTGTTCATCTTTTAATGGTTTATAAGCTCTGATTGCTTTATCTAATAGTTGTGAGAAAATATCAGCATTATTAAGTACAATATTCTGAATATAAATTATTCCATTACCCACAAGATTTATATCAAGATACTTTCTGAACCATCTGTATAAAGCCTGCTTTACAGCAGGAACAGACCGTTTATATGCAAAACCGTTTAAATTAATTTTAATTAGTAGTTCAAAAGCATGGAACAGATCATCTTGTGATAAATTAGCTTTTAACAATGTTGAATCAGCAAACAAATCAGCTTCTTTTCCTGAGATTTTTTTCTCAGGTAATTTGTCGAATAGTTTTGAATTAAGAGATTTATTTAATATTATTTCATCCTGATTATCTAAATTTTTAAGATCAATTTTTTTGCTAATCTTTTTTATGTTTCTGTCAAAGAATTCATGCTCACCTATTTTTATATTAAAATTATTGCAAAATATTTTCTCCAATATTTTATAAAAACTTAGAGTTATATCACCAAAATCTAATCTGTTTCGATAATAAGACTTTAATTTTAAAGGTTCATATATATCTTTTCTTTGTACAATTATTGATTTAATTATATTAGGATTATAAGTCTCTTTTTTTACTTCAAGACTTTTTACATTGGTATATACAAACCCTTTATTTAAATTATCATCTTCATAATGTTTAGCTTCGGGCATTCTTAGTATTCTGCCAATTGTTTGGATTTCAAACACAATACTTTTTATTTCTCTAAAACGAACAAGTATAGAAGCTCTCGGACAATCCCAGCCCGTATCAATTGCTTGCTTAAAAATCAAAAAGTCAACTTCGCTATCATTCGGTGTTACAAATTCATTTTCATGATTTACTTTTTCATCACTTAACCACACTGCAAGCCTTTTATTTTCGTAAGTAATACCTTTTTCTGCCAAAAAGCTCTCTACAAACTCTTTTTTATCTTCTCCGGCTTCACTTGATGGAAGCTGAACCATAACCAAAGGATTTATATCAATATTCATTTTCTGATAAAGCTGTTTCAATTCTTCCCGCTTTTGAAACGCAGCCTGCATAATCAACTCTTGAGAAGTAATTTCATCATCATCAGTTTTATCTATATCTTCATTGATTATAATTTCTTTTTTTATCATACCTTCTTCAATTACATCATTAGGCTGAACTATAACTTTTTCATTATATTCACCTTCACGCAAAACAGGAGTAGCACTCATTTCAATTGTTAAATCTGCATTAACTATTTCATCCCTTAATTCTAATGCTCTCTCACTTGTGGAATTGGAATGACTCTCATCAATTATCATGATGATTTTCGTATTACCTTCTTTGGTATTCCTTATGAGCTCTCTAAAATTTGTGGTCTCTTTATCTTTCATTAAGATATTTTTCCACTCACCTGTTTTGTTGTCTTTTGCTCTGAGCTTTTCCCAGTTGACAACAACAATTTCATTTCTCACAACTTCTGTACGGGAACCAAAAAATTCCTGTTCCAGAAGGCAAACATCAGGAAAGCCATTAAATTCTTTTTTTAAAGAGTTATAACTCTGCTCATGCAAACTCCCTTTTCCAATACTTATCCATAAAAAACATATATCAAGTTTATCTTCAAACTCTTCAATTAGTTGATAAATGTAACGGGACAACATAAATGTTTTGCCACTACCGGTAGGAGACTGAAAAACAATAGTCCTTTTATTCAAATCTTTATCTAAAAGCAGTCTAGTTTTTAGAAGCAGTTCATCTACCGCTTTTTCCTGATATCGTTTTAATGTTTTTGTACTCATATGTCCATCCTATACATTATAACTATTCAACAAAGATTGAATATGTTTGTAAAATTTTTCCACCTGTTTCAAATCGTAGTCATCATAATCCCCATGAGCAGCATTGTTACCAATGATTAGGCAGACTCTGTTCTCGACGTACTCCACTTTATTAATGATATTATTATTAAACAGTTTGTCATTCAAAACAGATATTTTTTCTTCTTTGCCCTTGGGATTAAGAATGTTGATACTGTTGTTTTGTGATATTTTCTGAATTAATTTTTCAAGTACAACCCGCAAAACTCTTGCACCGTCATCTTTATCTTTGTCTGTGAATATTTTATTCTTAGCCTTATTCAAATCTGTAAAAATCACATTTGTTTTAATTGGAATATTCATCTTAACAAGTTGTTTATAGACAGTTAAGATTTCTTGCGGAATAGCTTCTATTTTTTTGTTTGATATTTCAGAAAAAAGAGTATTGTCAATATCATTTTCTACCGAAAACATATAAATCAACTTTTTGCCATTAAGCCTTTTTATCTCTTCAAGAAAATCATCAAAAGTATATTCAATAAAATTATAATATATACAAAGAAATTTATTATTCTTATTTGAAGAAAATATTTTAAAATCATTCTCTTCAATTTCTAAATTATAAATATTCTCTTTAACACAAAGCATTTCCGTGCATTTTTTTGTAAGATTTATTTTTACTTGATCCCGATTCTTTGTTTTCTTGATAAGAGCTGTTTTGAAGTATTGAAGATTACCTTTTAAACCGTCTTTTTTTCTATCAATATTCTTCACACCAGTTATTTTGAGTATGTTTTCTTTAAAAGACTTGTTGATAGTGTCATATTCTTCTTTGTTTTCATCAATAATACTATTAATGTTTTCAACTATTGATTCTATATTTTTGCTAAAGTCGTTCCATGTTATTTTTTTCTCAAAAAGAGTTATTTTATCATTTCCTCTAAATTTATATCCATTTATAACTTTATTTATTCTTGGATAGGTTACATCAGAACAGATATTATTTTCATTATTTGTACAAAGAATAAATTTACGCTTACCGCCATCTTCATTATTCAGTTCTAAAACAGCATGCCCTGTAGTTCCTGATCCTGCAAAAAAGTCTAGAATTGTTACATCTTTTTTATTTTCTATAGCAAGAGATGCTAGGTACTTAACAAGATTTAAAGGTTTTGTAGTATCAAATAATTTGATACCATTAAAGATATTTTTCAATTCCGTTGTCCCTGTTGATGCAGTGCCCAAATTACCTAATACAGAATCTATTGCACTTTCAGTAATATTGCCTTCATCATAAATTCTATATGCTTGAAAGCCATGTTTGTTTTTTTTTACTTTTATTTTTTTATTATTTACAAGATTACAAATAGATTTAAATCCACCTCTATATCTTCCATATCCCTCATCAACTAATGGTAATATGAAATCATAGCCCAATTTATTATATTTATTTTTTAAGGAATTTAAATATACATCGTCAAATTGATTCTCTTTCGGTTTTTTAAATTTGTTCTAATTCATTTTCTTCTATCATGGAGACAATGTCATCTTTAAGTAAAATTGGGAAAAACATTGATGGTCTATTTTCTCTTAAATATTCTTGACCCCATTGAGTCAGCATTTCTTCTCTTTTTTTGCCTATATTTTTATTCGTTATTATCTTGCTATTAAAAATATCTTTAGCATAACAAAGAACATATTCATGCTGATTGGAAATTTTGTCAGCAGTACCTCCTTTGCCACTTCTACTTAACCAAATAAAAGTCCCAACAATATTTTTTTCAAAAAATATTGAGTCACAAAGCATTTTTAATTGTGAATACTCATTTTCATCGATATTTATTAAAATAATCCCATCTTTAGTCAACAATCCTTTAGCTAAATTTAGACGTTTTTCCATAAAATTTAACCACTTACTATGCCTATATCCATCTTCTTTATCCACAAATCTATCATTGTAAACAAAATCTTTATTGCCAGTATTATAAGGTGGGTCAATATAAATAACATCAATCTTTTCTTTATGAGTATAGTTCAGGGCTGTCAGTGCATGGTAATTATCCCCTTCAATAAGAATATTATCATCACTGTCATCTGTTCTAATCTCTTTACTTTTGATTCGCTGCAATATTGGTAGATTATTCTCACAATCAAGTACAACCTGTTCGGGTTCTCTTTCACTATCCCAAACCAATCCGTATTTTTTAGTTTTGAGCTCTTTTTCCTGCCTTGCTATTATTTTAATCAGTCCTACTTTGTTAAATGTTGAATAATCTGCCATTCTTATATTTTCCTAATATATTAATAGATAAAAACAGTTTCTTTGCCAGTTTCTAGCAAGAGTATTATCAGTTATTTTAAATCATATTCTTACTTATTTAAGTTTAAAATTCCAACTATGCGTAATAATAGCAACATTAACGGGATCTTAAATCAGCAAGCCATTATAAAAATATAAAATATCTAAATGATTTTACAAAACCTTAAGGTCATTTTTATAAATTAAAACTCATATACATTTAGATAATTTTGAAAAAAGATGATTATAGAGTAATATATGCTATATCGAAGGTATTATTGCTTTCGATTTTTTGAAGTTATATTAGACTTGATACTTCTATATATACCGGAGGTATTTTTGTTTTCGGAATTTCACATGTCCATTTTGAGGCTGTATGAGAGGATAACATTTCGAAAAATGGATTGGTTAGAGTATAATATTCGAAAAACAAAATAGCTTAGACATATAGCAAATATATATAATTAGAGAAATTTCAATGAAAAAGAAAAAAACAAGAATACCTGAACTATTGGCACCGGCAGGTAGTATTTCAGCAGGCCTTACTGCTTTTGATTATGGTGCAGATGCAGTTTATGCAGGTTTAAATAAATTCAATGCAAGAGAACGTACCGAGAACTTCAGTTTGGAGGATATGTCCAAACTAATTAATTATGCTCATAAAATTGATAAAAAAGTTTTTGTAACCTTTAATACATTAATTAAAGAAAAGGAATTGCCGGAAGTAGCGGAGAGTCTTTTTGAGCTGTCATGTTTGAAACCTGATGCTATAATAGTTCAGGATATTGGTGTAGTTCGAATGATACGGGATTATTTTCCAAACTTGACAATACATGCATCCACACAAATGTGTATTCATAATAGTTCAGGAGTAAATTTTGCGTCTAAGCTTGGAATCAAAAGAGTAATTCTGGAAAGACAGGTTAGTTTGGATGAAACCAGAAGAATAATCAAAGAAACTTCAATAGAAACCGAGGTTTTCATTCAGGGAGCATTATGCTGTTCTGTATCTGGAGGATGCCTGTTTTCATCATGGCAGGGAGGATGGAGCGGTAACCGCGGAAAATGCAAACAACCATGCAGAAGACGTTATTTTAGTGATGAAGGTAATGGATTCTTCTTTTCACCTAAAGACCTTTATTCATTAGATATTATTGATGAATTAAAAGAAATTGGTGTATCTTCTCTAAAGATTGAAGGCCGACTGAGAAAATCTGATTATGTTAAAAATGTTGTTTCAGCTTATAGAATGATGCTGGATACTCCATCGACAGATACAAGTCTCACAGCATTAAAAAAAGCTAAAGATATACTAAGCCGATCTTTAGGTAGAAAATGGTCATCTGGATTTAAAGATAAAGATGCCTGTAAAGATGTGATTCAACACAAACTGCTAGGAGTATCAGGGCAGCCATATGGCCAAATAACTTCAGTTAACAACGGTGGTTTTAAAGTACTTTTATCACAAAGACTTCACATGGGAGATAGAATCCGTATTCAACCTAAATCAGGAGATGAAGGCCCTACTGTTACAATTACAAAAATATCATTCCAAGGTAAATCTGTAACAAAAGTACAAAAAGGTAATGAGTGCTTTATCCATTGTGACAAGGAAATACCAAAAGATGGAATTGTGTATAAAATAGGTGAAAGTGGAGGAGAACTTACATCAAGAATAGAACAGCTTCCAATTAAACCATATTTTATAGATCTTTCTATTAATGTGTCTAAAAACGGATTTTATATCAAATTTAACAATCTACCTCAACTTCCTGCCTGGCAAAAAAAGATGCAGATCGAACCGGCAAAAAAAAGAAAACTTGAAAATGATACTGTCATTAAAGAGTTTAAAGCCAGCACCTCTGAAATTTATAAAACAGATAACATCAATGTTTCTATAATAGGTGATCTATTTATTCCAGCAAGTGAATTAAAAAAAGTTAGACGTGAATTTTGGGGTTGGTTTACAGATAACATCAATGATGAAATGTTTTATGCTGAATCTCTAGCAGGATTTCAAAAACTCCAAAATGATATTTATAAAACATTTAAAACTGAAGTTAATAATACTGCGACAAACGATAAATCATATACAAGAACAACTGTTTCAACTTTGCCAGATAAAGGTAGTCCCGTAAAAGACAGTGTTACTGTTCATGACATCAATGACTTTGGAGCCAAATCTGAAGAGATTCAATTACCAAGCTACTGTTTCGAACATGATCTTCATAGCATGAAGAAAAAAATAAGAGCTGCTATAAGCAAAGGTCACAATAAGTTTAGAGTTACATCGTTATACGGATTCGATCTATTAAAAGGTTATAAAAATCTTCAAATATCTACATCTTATCCGTTGCCAGTATGTAATTCATCTGCTGCTTATGAAATTAAACAGATTTGTATAAAAGGTAATTTCAAACATTCAACGTCTCAGATCTGGCCGGAACTTGAAAAAGAATCTATCTTGAGTCTACTTAAAACTTCTCCAATTAACATGGAAATTTATACTTATGGCAGAATACCTCTTCTAATTACCAGAGCATTTATTCCTATAAAAGGCAGAATAACTGACTCTAAAGGCAATATTTTTATTGTTATAAAAAATAGAGATAATGGATTAGCCTATTTATACTCTGATAAAGTTTTTTCTATTGCTAGTATAGAAAACTGCTCACAGTTCATTGACCTAACAAATGCTGAATTGAATGAAGAAAATAGTTCAACATTTAATTTCGAGTATAATTTACTTTAACTTAGAGACATTGTTCAAATAATATGTTATAAACAATATAGATATAGTTTTTTCAGAAGAACGACGTTCTTAGAAACTAGACTTGTCCGCCGAAGCCTTGGTGTAGGAGAGGACTAGAGATTTATCCGCCGAGGCGGACTAGAATTAAAAAGTCATATCAGAATAGAGTAATCATAAATTAGATTGATAATGTAATTATGAAGAACTGGGATGTTGAAAAAATTTGTAAACTATTATTAGAATGTGGTAAAACAGCATTGGAGTATTATGATAATCCAATGCTGGAATTAAAGCATGACCTTAGTATCGTTACTAAAGCAGATATGCATATAGAATCAATTCTATCCGCTGAGTTTGATAAACCTGAAGAAAATATATATCTTATAGGAGAAGAAACTATTGCTCAAAAAAGCAATGAATATATAGAAAAAGCCTTAAAAGAAACTGCCTGGGTTGTAGACCCTATAGACGGCACAGCACTATACGCTCATCATATACCTATTTGGGGAATATCGATTGCTTACATGACTAAAGGAATTATCAGAGAAGGAGCAATATTTCTACCATCTACAAGTGAAATATTTATTTCTGAAGGAGATGATGTATATTATAAATCCAGTTCTCATAACCCTTCATCATGGGATTTTTCAAACATGTATAGAATTGAGAAGGTTAAAAATATTATCGACGACTCAAGCGTAATAAGTGTTACTCAGGAAATATCAAAGACTCCCAATGCTTTAAATATACCTAATACTATTCAGACATTGGGATGTGCTGTTTTTTCATTAGCGTACTTATATCTTGGACGTTATATGGCTTATATTGCCGGATCCCATTTAAAGTTATGGGATTTTGCAGGTGGCTTAGCTATATTAAAAAAATGTGATTTTTCCACAAAATTCATAAATGGAACTGAAATTACACTTGATGTACAAGATATCTGTAAACTTACCCAAACAACAAACTCATTCTGGGAAATCAAAGAAATTGCTATTTTTACTCCCTCGAAAAAGGCGTATAATTATATAATAAATAAAATGGAGACTAAGAATGATTAAAGTACTTATTCCTACAAAACTAGATAAGGAAGCCTCGGAACTACTATTGGAAAAAAATTTCAATGTTGTTCAAAATGCAGATTTACCTCTCAGTGACTTAGCAAAAGAGCACACGGATACAAACGTATTAATCGTTAGAAGTGAGAAAGTCACTCCTGATATAATTGATGCGCTTCCAAATTTGAAATTAGTTGTCAGAGCCGGCGCTGGTTACAATACAATTGACACAAAATATGCCAGAACTAAAAAAATTGATGTAATGAATACACCGGGTGCCAATTCCAATGCTGTAGCAGAAGAAGTAATTGCCTTTTATCTTGCAGCTTACAGGCACCTGATAAAGGGTGATATCACTACCAGACAGGGTTTGTGGGAAAAGAAAAAATTGATGGGCAGAGAAATTACTGCTAAGACTATTGGTATTATTGGACTTGGTAATATCGGCCAATTGGTTGTTAAAAGACTACAAGGTTTTGAGATTAAGTTTTTAGCTTTTGATCCTTTTATTTCAGCAGGCAATGCTGAAAAAATGGGAGTTAAACTCTGTTCGATGGAAGAAATATTCAAGGAAGCAGACTGTATTAGTCTCCATATTCCAGAAAATGAAAAAACAAAAGGTATCATCAATAATTCACTACTCAAAAATCTAAAGGATGGAGCAGTTCTCATCAATTGCGCCAGATCTGGTATTATCAACGAAGAAGATTTAAGGAACATTAAAAAAGAAAAAACAATTATTTTCTGTAACGATGTCTATCCAAAAGATGCCCCTGGTGAAAAATCAATAACAGATATTGCAGATATCATGCTTCCTCATCTTGGTGCAAGTACTTTTGAGGCTAACTATAATGCTGCAAAACGTTCTGCTGAACAAATAATAGATTACTATGAAAAAGGTATTACAACATTTGTAGTTAATAAAAATCTTCCTGACGGACTTGATGAAAAATATCAGGAACTCGCCAATGTTATTACGGTTATTGCTCGAGCATATTTAGGTAAAGGTAACTCACCTCACAAAATCGAAACAAGTTTCTATGGTAAGCTTAACCCTTACTCAAAATGGTTGCTTAAACCTATACTTAAAGGATTGTGCACAAAGTTCAGTACTACAGAAGATACAAACACAGCTGAATCCTTTTTGAAACAGTGTGGAATACATGTTGAAAATAGAAAAATTGAAAAACTTGATAAATACGATGAGTCAATGACCATAGATTTATTTGAAGGCGATAAAGTCATCAAAAAAGTTTCAATCAGAGGTACAATCACTGAAGGTAATCTTATGATTACAAGAATCAATGATTTTGATAAACTGTTCCTTGATCCATCAGGTCATATACTATTTGTTGAATATAAAGACAAACCTGGTGTTATTGGTAAGATTTCTACAATCCTTGGAGACAATGGTATTAATATTGTAGGAATTCGTTCACCCCTCGACACAAAACAAACAAACTCTCTTCTGACAATCAAAACAGAACAAAAAATTTCTGAACGGGTTCTAGATATAATCAAACAAACTGAAAGTGCACATAACGTTTTCTTTGTTAGTATTAACGACTAACTTAACAAATTAAAAAAGAGTGGACATAAAAAATCCACTCTTTTTAATATATTATATCTGATATTAATATGGCAAATAATCCATAGAGTACAAAGTTCCAGTCTTTGCTTTCCAAGATTCCGCTGTCCTACACGTATTCACAAAAATCTCCTCCTCTGAAACGACACGGAGTGTCTTTTTTATTAGCCTTTTTATCGTTGTCTTAATCCTGATCGTGGTCTTTATCGATCACGACAATGACAACGATAACGATAACGATAACGATAACGATAACGATAACGAATAAGGATAGATAGTTTTCCGAATAACTAAAGTATTCCTTCACAAGAGAGTTTATAGAGGAACAGCTATCTTATCCCAATGTTGTGCAAGTCTGAAGCACCCATAATACAC
>Ga0307988_1001834_pt1 | contig 11256 bp, 6 predicted proteins | sample EllFjometagen183_FD_203166 | JGI IMG/M metagenome (GOLD analysis project Ga0307988, IMG submission 203166) | Marine microbial communities from Ellis Fjord, Antarctic Ocean - #183 | ecosystem: Environmental > Aquatic > Marine > Unclassified | place: Southern Ocean | collected 2014-10-08 | reverse complement strand
TTATCACATCCGTCAGGAATACTATCTCCATCGGTGTCTACTGTATCATCAGAACCTTCACAAATATCACAACCATCTGGAACTCCATCACCATCTGAATCTATTGAATCATCAAAACCTTCACAAGTATCACACACATCTCCAATTCCATCTAAATCTGTATCTGCTTGATCTGTATTTGGCTCTGTTGGACAATTATCATCAACATTTAAAAAACCGTCTTCATCAATATCATCATTGATAGCCGCAGTAATTTCAAAATTATCAATCGCCCATCTTGTTGGAACACCATTAGAATAATATTTAAATGCAACATAAACTGTTCCCGTAATAGTGCTAATATCTTCATTATTAAAAATAAAAATTTCTGTAGATCCAGTTGTATTAGATTTTATAGGAATAGTAATATTAGGTACAGGTAACCAAGTAGAACCGCTTGGATTACCAGAACCAATATAATCGGATGAATATAACAATTCTAATACAGAAGACCCATAAGTTGCACCCGCATAAAAGCTTAATTGCTCGCCAGTTTCAGTATCAAAATTAATAGGGTTGGTTGTAATTAACCAATCTTTACTTGCAACAACTTCTTGATAGCCATTCATAGATGTTGAATTTGAACTATTTTCACCATATTCTGAAGAGCAAATCCAATTTTTATCACTTGCTTCACTATATGCAAAAAATTTAGAACTAGCACAATCTTCAAAATCTTCAGTAAATAAAATTTTTGGACCAACTAAAGTTGTTACATTAAGTGTGTTACTCGTATCAGAAAGATTTGCTGCTATATCTCTAGCTTTAATAGTAACAACATAGGTAGTTTCAGGAGCTAAATTTGTAATTGTGGTTGAAGTTAAACTTGTTGATTGTTCTAAAACGCCGTCTAAATATATTAAATAATCATACACGCCTACATTATCTGTAGAAGCATCCCAGCTAAGTTCAAAAGATTCATCAGTTTCATTAGATGCTATTAAATTTGCTGGTGCCGTTGGTGCTTCAGCATCAGAACTTCCTCCCATATTCCATTTATCTTCAGCAGCTAAGCCTCCCCAAATTAAGGTTGCTAAATATGGATTGTCAATAAATGGATTTCTATTCATTTGAATCCCTGCAAGTTCTTCATTTCTATTGGCTTCAAACGGATTAACGGGGTCTTCAGCATTCCATTGTAAAAATAAATCTACCATATTAGGATCAATACTATTTTCAGTACCAAAACCTATAATACTAGGTAGGCATTGTTCTTCAGAAACTTGAGAACCATTTCCATGATAGCGTACATACATATACATTATAATACGTGCTACATCTCCTTTCCATTCATCACCAGGATACCAACCCTCATCTGAAGTTGCAGAAGAAGCTATTCCGCTTCCATCAGAAAATTCTCTATTACTTCTTGATGTATTACGCTGAGTATCTGCAGGTCTTAAATTATGAACATCAGTTCCTGGTTCTATTCCGTTTGTTAAAAAAGGCGGATTCGCTAATGATTTAGCAAACACATGCTCTCTGTTCCAAGTTCCAGTTGTTCCTCCTGTATCATGTAGACTTTTATCTCTAGTTCTGTCAGTTGTACCATCTCCATCAGTGTTATCAAAACCATAAATTAGTAATACATTTGTAGGGATGTCTGGGTCTTCATCTGCTATTTCACAAGCATCCCAAACATCAAAAGATGATGATGTGTAAGGAATTCCAACATGTGTGCTTATTATTTTTGTGGCTAATTCTTCAAAAAGCACCATACCTCTTGCATCTAAGTCTACATCGTCGTAATATATAGGAGGTGGTGTTTGTGCATAAAAGGAAATGCTAACTAAAAATAGGAAAAAAGTATTGCGTAATTTTTTTACCATTTGGTTTTTTTTAAAATTAATTTGATTACAAATTTACTATTAATTTATGCGTTTTAATAATTCTATAAGAATTAATTAAGTAGGTTAATTGTTGGGTCCACAACTCTATTTACTAAAAAAAGTTATAAAATAAAGCTTTACATTTTAACTATTTTTAAGGTAACTGGCTCGTCTAAATATACTTTTACAATATATAAACCTGTAGGTTGTTTCTCTAACGATAATTGAACGCCACCACCTATAATTGGATAGGTTTTCCTTGAAATTAATTGTGAATGTATTGAATATAAATCTATTAAAACCTCGTTTTCTAAAACTGGTAAAGCAATTTTAAAAGTACTATTAGTAGGGTTTGGGTACGCAATAATATCTTCAATTAAATTAATAGATTTTGAATAAACACCTTCACAAGCAACAGCTGTTTTTACTTCAACTACATCTCCATGTTTTACATCAACTAAAAAAACTGGTGAATTTGTTTCGAAAAGTTGAATTCCATTTACAAAAATATTGAATGGAGCTGTTCCTTGTTCGATTTCTATCGCTGCTTTTCCAGAAACTATACTCGATTTACCTGAAACTGTTGTACCTTCTATGATTTCTACTACAAAACATTGTTCGTACGTTTCTCCAGTAACTGAGATACAGAAACTATACACGTCTACAGGTAAAGGAAGTGACGTTAAATCAGAGGTGTCAGAAAAAGTATAAAGTTCACCGTTAATAGTTGTTGTATACGTATAAGCTGCTGTAGCGACAATAATAACTTGACCGTTGTCTTTATCTGGACACGTTTCACTTATAACTTCAATTGAAAAATTATCTGAAGGTAAAGTGAAACAACCTGTAGCATCTACTAATGTTCCTACTGGAGTAGCTGAACATAAATCTAAACTATTTTCAACGCCATCAACATCATCATCTAATTGTCCGTAAGAGCATCCGTTTGCATCAACAGTTTCACCTGTTGGTGTATCTGGGCAATTATCAATTGCATTATCAATACCATCATTATCATTATCACCAGGTATAATAACTCCACAAATTTCAACAGTCCAATTATCAATTTGACCAATATCCTCAGAGCCACCATCAACTACTTTTAAAGTCCATTCCCCAAAAGATTCTTCACTATTAAAACTAGCTAAATTTCCTTGGGGTGCAAATACACCTGTATAAGGTGCTGTATTTGCAGCAATCTCATTTTCTACATCACTATCAAAAACTGTATTTATATAATTATCACCCTCATCAGTTCTAGTTGCAACTAAAATTACGGAAGTACCACTAGGACTAATTAATATTAATGTTAAATCTCCAATCCAAGGATGGGTTATGTTTACAGTAACATTTAGATCTGTTATAGATTTATTTTCAGCAACATTGATTATTGAACTTACACCAGTACTATTATTATCAGGGATATTTAATGGTGTATCTGTAGATACTATAGGGCCACAAACTTCATTTGCCGTAGTAAAGCTATTTATAGTTGAAAAACTACTTTCACCACAGGCATTTATTGACTTTACTCTCCAAAAATAAGTTGTATTTAATAAAAGTGTAGAAGGTGTATATGTGTTTATAGTAACATTTGCAGGTTCGTCAACTGTAGAAAATGTATTATCAGTTGAAATTTCCACATCATAATTTAATGCATTTACATCGCTATTCCAACTTAATGTATATGGTTTTAATACACTTGTTGCATTATCTAAAGGCGTTACTAATGTTGGTGTGTCTATTGCTGAAGTGTAAACTTCTAAATTAACAACTGTTGTTTTCGTGGTTGAAGCAGAAGTCCCAGTAACAGAGATATTATAATTCCCAACATTAGTATCTTCAATACCACTAACTGTCATTTCAACTACCGTATTATTTTCTGTTGCAGAAACTGGGTTAAACGTAACTGTTGAACCCCCAGGGTTATTAATTGCTGAAAATGTTGTTGCTTCATTAAATCCTAAAAATGTATTGTAGGTAAACGTGTAAATTATATTATTAGGACTACAAATAGCTTCATTATATGAAGTGAAATTCATAATAAATTCTGACGTTTGAATACTAATAGTACCTGCATTCATGGCATAAAATACATTTTCTACACTTTCTACTTTAATTCTTCCGTTGGATGTTGCATCACTTGGGACTACAATTTCTTGTGAACCATCATTAGCAACACTTGAAACTAGTATTGTTGGGTAGGTTAAACCTCCATCGGTTGACAAAAGTATATTTACTAGTGAACAATTTACAGGGGCTACATTCGTATTTGCAACATCCCAAGTTATAGTTTGTGCCGTTCCTGCATCCCAAATTACTGATGAAGTTTGCGATGTAACTTCAAAAGGCCCTGAATTTCCGTCAACAGTAATGGTGGTTTCTTCACTAGCAGATTGACCTGCAGTTACAAAGTTATCTCTCACAGTTACTCCAAATTGCATGGTTCTGGCTACTGAAGGTAAAACCTCCCAAGTATTATTATATAAATCACCTGCTATTACAGTTGCTTGATCTGGAAAATACCGTTTTGAAGAATCACTTGGCCCAACCGATCTAAATGCAGGACCTCCAGTTGCTGTTGAAACTAAGGGATGAGAGGCAATTTCTGTATCTAATTGTTCCCAAGTATAGGTTAAATCATCTCCATTAGCATCCGTTGCTGTTGCATCCAAAATAAATGGTGTTGAAATTGGAATTGTATTACTTATCAATGCCTCAATTATTGGTGTATTATTCCCTGTACTTGTTAACTCTGCACAAGAACTACTATTACCTGTAGATATATTTGCCCACATTTCTCTAATACTAACCAAGTGAAAATAAGAATCACTATTTGATTGTACATTGTATGGTGAGCAAAGACCAGCATATGCCATAATAGTTGAACCACTTCCAGGCTCTACAGCAGTTGCGTTATTTATATTTCCACCACAACCACCAGAATCACTATTAAAAGTATGGTTTGCACCAAACTGATGGCCCATTTCATGTGCCACATAATCAATATCATAGGCATCTCCAATTGGCGCATTAGATCCTGTAATTCCTCTTGCTTTACTTGTTGTACAAGGAGATCTCAACTGAGCTAAACCACCTCCTCCTGTGCTAAACGTATGTCCAATATCATAATTAGCCGGAAGAATATTTGCATCAATTATACTTTGGCTTTCATCAATTAAAGTACCACCATCATCATTTGTAAAGCCATCTGTAGTTGCATCTAAAAATATCACATCTGTATTATTAGCTACCAATACCATTGTTAAGGCAACATCTCTTTCATAAACACTATTTACTCTGGTTATTGTGTTGACTATAGCAGCCAGAACAACAGCTTTCTTTTCAGCATCTGTTGCAGTAGCGCTTACGCCTTCTCTATTTAAATGAAATTGAGAATATTCACCTGTGGTAGCAACTGCTAATCTATACGTTCTTAAATTTCCATCATCAGCATTTTCAGCTTTAGCACTTAAATTTGAACTTGACTGTTTAACTGTTGAATTAAAATCTTCAACCTTACATTCAAATGGAGCTATTGTTGGTAAACTTTTCTTAGAATATATAATGTACGAATCTTTGTCTGAAGTATATGGATCTATGAAAATAGCTTGACCTGTATTATGAAAAATCATAGCATTCAATCCTAAAGGAGTCACACTAAATCTAATTGTTGAGCCAGAATTATTAATACTTTTTCCTGCATATGATCTAATAGATGGATATTTTTGTTGCAAGCTTTCTTCCATAATTGAAGCTTCAAAAATTTCATATGCTTCCAATTCTCCTTTTTCATTTGGAAAGCTTAAAATAGTTGTAGAATTTTTTGCTTTTCCTGCAACTCTTTTAGGGGCATTTTCCAATTTATTTTTAAAAGAGTTTACATCTAATTGAAAAACCTCAAATTCAGTTGGAATTGTTTTTCTAAACACTTTTTTTTCTGTACTTTTTTCTAAAGCAGCGCTTTTTGACCAAAATTTATCAGAATTTTGTGCTTGTGTAGAAAATAGTATTGTGATTAACAATAATAAAAAAAGGTAATATTTAGGGCTGAAGTTTATCATAATATTTAATAAATAGTGTGTTTAATTCACAAATTTAAGGTTTTTATTTTTCGCTCACTAGAATTGAATTATATAAATATGTTTTTAATAATTAAATAAAGTATTTTTGTTACTTTATTTAATTAAAATTATTTTCAATTTTGAAAATTTTAAAAAACGTAGCTACTTATAAATCAAATAAAAAAACTTTTGTTACCATTGGTACTTTTGATGGTGTACATATTGGGCATCAAAAAGTAATTAAAAATTTAGTAAAAAGTGCTAGTTTAGCTAATGCTTCTTCTGTATTATTAACTTTTTTTCCACATCCAAAAATGGTATTACAAAATAATACCGATATTAAATTAATTAATACGATTGATGAACGCATTCAATTATTAGAAAAAACTGGATTAGAAAAAGTAATTATTCAAGAATTTACGGAAACGTTTTCTAATTATACAGCATTAGATTTCGTAAAAAATATTTTAGTAGATAGGTTGAATATTGATACCCTAATTATTGGGTACGATCATAAATTTGGAAAAAATAGAAAAGGAGATTTTAAACAATTAGAATCGTATGGTAAAACATTTGGTTTTAAAGTTCAAGAAATTTCCAAACAAGAAATTGATAATTTTACAATTAGTTCTACTAAAATTAGAAAAGCCATAGCGCTTGGTGAAATTGAGAAAGCCAACAATTATTTAGGGTATCTCTATATGTTAACTGGAACGGTTATAAAAGGTAAAAATTTGGGGGAAAAAATTGGATTCCCAACGGCTAATATTGAAATTAAAGAAACCTATAAACTTTTACCAAAAACAGGTGCCTATGTTGTTAAATCCCATATTAACAATATAACTATTTTTGGCATGATGAACATTGGTTATAGACCAACGGTAAGTGGCGAAAACCAAACTATAGAAATTCACTTTTTTGATTTTAAAAAAGATTTATATAAATCTACATTACAAATTGAAGTGTTATCCTTTTTGAGAGATGAGCAAAAGTTTGATTCTGTTGAATCCTTAAAAAATCAATTACATAAAGACAAAGAAAAAGCACAAGAAGTTATTAATGGCCTGTTTTTTGATTCATAATTATTGTAAATTCAACCTATGAAAAATATACTAATTTTAATTATAGTACTACTCCTTACTTCTTGTAAAACTTCAAAAAATGCAAGTTTAGAAATATCTAAAAATACGTTCACAAAAACTGTAAATTGTCCAGACAATGGTGAATGTTCTATTGAATTAATTCCAAATAAATCATTAGAATTTAAAATGGATGAATTTGGTAATTCATATCCCATAATTTCTGAAGGTGAAAAAACAATTTTAAAATATACGTACACTAAAAAAGTAGACAAAAGCGTACAAGACAGTTTTTATACTGAAATTGTGTATGCGGAATTTGACAAAACTATTTCTGAAATTTCTTTAATCGATGGTGAACTTCAAAACGTAAAATTTTATTTTGGACGCCTGTGCTATTGTAAAGGGGAAACAGGTTATTACGCTATTAAAAATGGAGATTTTAAAATTTCTGAATTGCAAAAAAACTCTTTAAAAATTGATTTTGAATTTAGCATAAAAGAAGTCCCTCAAATTATTTCAAAAATAAGCGAAACGGTTTCTTTAAAATCAAATGCAACTAATTAGCATCTTTTCACTTCAATTTCTTAAATTTGCCTTTCAATTAAAGGGAAAAAGCAATGTTACAAGTAGCGTTTATTAGAGAAAACAAAGAAACTGTTTTAAAAGGTTTAGCAAAAAGAAATTTAAAAAATGCCGAAGAGTTAATTGCTAATACATTATTAGCTGATGAAGATAGAAGGGCTATTCAAACCGAATTGGATGCTATTTTAGCTGAATCTAATAAATTATCGAAAGATATTGGACAGTTATTTAAATCTGGTGAACGTCAAAAAGCAGAGATTTTAAAGCAGAAAACAATTCAGTTAAAAGAAAAATCGAAAGATTTAACTGAAAATCTTCAAACCAAAGCAAACGAATTACAAGATTTATTATACCTAATTCCTAATATTCCAAACAAAAGTGTACCTGCAGGTTCTACTGAAGAAGATAATGAGACAATTTTTGAAGAAGGTGAAATTCCAACATTACACAAAGGCGCTTTACCACATTGGGAACTAGCAAAAAAATATGATATTATAGATTTTGAGCTTGGTAATAAAATTACTGGTGCTGGTTTTCCTGTTTATAAAGGAAAAGGCGCAAAATTTCAACGGGCATTAATCAATTACTTTTTAGATAAAAATAACGCTGCTGGTTATGATGAGGTTCAGGTACCATTAATGGTAAATGAAGCTTCAGGTATTGCTACTGGTCAATTACCCGATAAAGAAGGGCAAATGTACCATGATGCCCAAGATAATTTATACTTAATTCCTACTGCTGAAGTTCCTGTAACTAATATTTTTAGAGATGTTATTTTAAAAGAAAATGAATTTCCTATTTGTAAAACAGCTTATACGCCTTGTTTTAGACGTGAAGCTGGTTCGTACGGTGCACACGTTCGTGGTTTAAATAGGTTACACCAATTTGACAAAGTAGAAATTGTAAGAATTGAACACCCAGAAAAATCTTATGAAGCGCTGGATAGTATGGTAAATCACGTAAAAGGAATTTTACAAGAATTAAAATTACCGTATAGAATTTTACGTTTATGTGGTGGTGATATTGGTTTTACTTCGGCATTAACATACGATTTTGAAGTGTTTTCAACAGCACAAGATCGTTGGTTAGAAGTGAGCTCTGTTTCAAACTTTGAAAATTTTCAAGCAAACCGATTAAAACTTCGTTTTAAAAATAGCGAAGGTAAAAGTGAACTGGCACACACACTAAATGGTAGTTCATTAGCTTTACCACGTGTTTTGGCTAGCTTATTAGAAAATTACCAAACACCTGAAGGAATAAAAATCCCAGAAGCTTTAGTGCCTTATTGTGGTTTTGATTTAATTAATTAACGCTAACTGTTATCATTTTTTTATAATGATTCATTTCAACTAAGGCATCAAAATATTTATTTATTTGTCCTTTTTGCATGAATTGTAACGCTTTATTTTTTGCTGTTTCGTATTGTTTGATTAGTTCTTTCATTTTGGTAATATTTAATCGTTCTTTTTCATTAAGACAATTTCCGTGCCAAAATGTTACAGCTTGAGTTTGAAAATAACCTGATTTTATAAAAACTTTAACACTTGTTTAAGTATCTTTGATTGAATAAAAACTGATAAATGCGTGCTATTTTACTCATACTAATAGGTGTCTTTTCTTTGCAAATTTATGCTCAGGAACCTCAACTTGCGTTTCAATATTTCAGAAATGGAGACTATGAAAAAGCCGCTTCAATTTATAAAGAATTACATAAAAAACACACGTACAATACTACTTATTTTAAGTACCTAATTGATTGTTACCAACAGTTAGAAAATTTTGAGGAAATACCTAAAATCATCACTAAGCAATTAGAAAATTTTCCAAGTCAAGAATATTTATATGTTGAATTAGGATATAGCTATCAATTACAGCATTTAGACGAAAAAGCAACTTTTTTTTACCAAAAAGCATTCAAAGCAATTGAGAAAACACCCAACTTGGGTTATTTAGTTGGAAAAGCATTTCAGGATAATCATTTACTTGATAATGCACTACTTGCTTATAAAAAAGGAATGGAGTTAATTCCATCTACAAATTATAATTTTCAAATCGCCTTTATTTATGGTGAAAAAGGTGAAATTGAAAATATGTTTAACACCTATTTAGACCTAGTAGCTAGTAGTGACAACTATTTTTCAACTGCAAAAACTTACATTGGTAAATTTATTACTGAAGATGCAGAAAGCAAATACAATATTTCATTAAAACGATTACTTCTAAAACGTCTTCAAAATAACCCACAAAATAGTTGGAATGAATTCTTGAGTTGGCTTTTTATACAACAAAAAGAATACACAAAGGCTCTTGTGCAAGAAAAGGCGCTATTCAAAAGAAATTTAAGTGATTTAACTAGTATTATAGAGGTTGGGAAAATAGCTTTTAATAATAAAGCTTATGAAGCCTCTAAAAATTGTTTTCAATATGTTTTAGAAAATAAGACAAATTTAAACGATGAATTAATTGCAAAATTATTTTTGTTGGAAATTGATATGAAAACAAATGCTAGTATTGAAACAATTGAAGCGCAATTTCAACAACTCTTTAACCAATATGGTAAAACCGTAAATACGCTTAAAATACAAGCTATTTATGCCGAGTTTTTAGCCTTCAAAAAAAATGATTCAAATGAAGCAATTTCAGTATTAAAAGAGGCCTTAAAATTACCCTTAAACCAATTTCAAAAAGGGGAATTAAAAATAAAACTAGCCGATATTTTAGTATTTACTAATAAGTTTAGCGGTGCTTTAATCTATTATACACAAGTTCAGAACGATTTAAACAACCACACTATTGGGCAAACTGCACGCTTTAAAACAGCACAAACCTCTTATTTTAAAGGTGATTTTAAATGGGCACAATCGCAATTAAAAGTATTGAAAAATTCTACTTCACAATTAATCGCAAATGATGCATTAGATTTAAACTTGTTAATTACAGACAACGCCGTAAAAGACAGTTTAAAATTGGCTTTAAAAACCTATGCAATAGCAGATTTGCTTTCTTATCAAAATAAAAATAAACAAGCAATAGACACTTTACAAGTTGTATTAAATACTTATAAAGGACACCCAATTGAAGATGAAGTCCTTTTTAAACAAGCGCAATTATTCGAAAAAATAAATCAGTTCCAAATGGCTGAAAGTAATTATCTTCAATTAATAACTATTAATAAAGATGATATTTTAGCTGATGATGCCAATTACTATTTAGCTGAATTATATTTAAATAAATTAAATAACATTGAAAAAGCCAAAGAGTACTATCAAAAAATTATATTTGAGTACCCATCTAGTATTTATTTAGTAGATGCTCGTAAAAAATTTAGAAAACTTAGAGGCGACGACATAAATTAATAAAAAAATAATGTATATCTACAACGTTACAACAAATGTTCATGAATCAATTCAAATAGAATGGTTACAATGGATGAAAGAAAATCACATTCCTAAAATGTTAGCAACAGGAAAATTTAGCAATGCTAAAATGAGTCAGGTTTTAATAAATGAAGAAATGGGAGGTGTTACCTATTCAGTACAATATACAACTGATAGCATAGAAACTTTACATGAATACTACAACGAAAATGCTACTGAATTACGTGAAGAATCTTTAACATTGTATAAAGATAAAATAGTAGCTTTTAGAACAGAATTAAAA
>Ga0307988_1001833_pt1 | contig 11260 bp, 10 predicted proteins | sample EllFjometagen183_FD_203166 | JGI IMG/M metagenome (GOLD analysis project Ga0307988, IMG submission 203166) | Marine microbial communities from Ellis Fjord, Antarctic Ocean - #183 | ecosystem: Environmental > Aquatic > Marine > Unclassified | place: Southern Ocean | collected 2014-10-08 | reverse complement strand
TAAATACTTAAATAAGCTGTTATTTTTTTAGCTTTCTGTATTGAGTTGGAGATATACCGGACATGCGCTTGAAAAAACGAGAAAAAGCATAAATGTCGGGAAAATTCATTATTCCGGCTATTTTTGAAAGATTAAAATTAGAATAAATCAAATGCTGCTGAATGAGTTTACTACATTCCTGATCAATAAAAGCTTTAGCACCTATACCTCTTTCATTTTTTATATAGCGTTTCAAGAAACTAGTACTGCAATTTAAATTTTCCGCTGCTGATTCAACATTAACATTCTTGCCCTGATAGTTAATCATTTTGTACAATTCGCGGACGATTCGCGAATCCTGAACAAAATTATGAGGTTTATGAACAAAACAATAATGAACAATATCCCGAAGCAGATATTCAATAGAAATCTGCTGATCGCTGGATAATAATCTGTTTTTTTTATTTTTCCACAATAGATTTTTCAAGCTTTCGCAGATATGTCTTGAAAATTCATTGACTGAAATTATAGCGGACTGCAAGTCGGCGGAAAATCCATCCATCTCAAATTTGAATGAAAAAATATTACCAGACCGAATGGCTTTCTTATGAAAATCATGAACATTTTCTGGGGGAATGACCAAGATATAACCATCTTCGAGCAAATGAGCTTCCTCATTGACAAAAGTTTTTATCTCACCATTCGCCACGACTTCTATCTGCCAGAAAGGATGTCTATGTGGCGGATCATAATCAAAAGTATTAATATCCCAGCCCCAATAGAGCAAATGGACTTGATCGTGAGTGTATTTTTTATTTTCTACCATTATTCTTCCAAAAGCCGAAAACGCCAAACTTTTTAATTAAAATGCTATTTACTTATAGATAAAGATAATGTATTGTTTATCAAAACGCAAACTAATAACAGGAATTTTTAAAATGTTAAAAAATAATCTTGAACATACTTTGGATAAACTTTTAGCTATCGGGCCACGCGCTCCCGGAAGCTGGAAAGAATTAGAAGCGGCTGAATTTATCAATGAAGAATTTAAAAAATTCGGTTACGACTCACAAATAAAAACCTTTTCCGACGCATCACATAATGCAACAGATGCTTCGCTTGAAGTGGAAGATAAAAGTTTTTTCGTGCTGCCAACACAATTTTCAGCCCCCGGAGAAGCCTCTGGAGAACTTGTTTATCTGGGAAATTGCTCAGACCCGTTCCATTTAAAAAATGATGTCAAAGGAAAAATTGGAATTCTATTCTCCAGTGAAAACTTTGTAGATCGTTTAAACTTTCTGCTTGAGATTGAAGCTAAAGGAATGCTTGGACTGATCGTAATAAGTTCTCAAAAAGAAAATATAGAAACTAAATCTATTCGTTTTAATGAAATCAAGAAAATGCCAATAGCAGTATGTTCATGGAAGCTAGGTAATGAACTGGCAGATTTGGCTGGCAGCAAGGCAAAGTTAAATGTTAACTGGTGCGAAAATCCACGTAAGAATGAATCTCAAAACGTCATTGCCACGCTTCCGGGAACTGGACCTTATTGGATGGCGGTTACAGCTCATCATGACAGCGCCGCTTATGCTCCGGGAGCTTTGGACAACGGTGGCGGTACTTCGATGCTGGTCGAATTAGCCAGAGATTTTGCTAATAAACAACTTCCGCTAACAATTCACTTTGTTTCCACCGGGAGCGAAGAAAATGGCGGCATGGATTGCTGTGGTGCCGGCTCAAAAGCATTTTTTCGTGATTTTAAAGATCAATTGGATACTTGTGTAACACATATTGAAATCGATGATATTGGCAATATTCTTGGCATTCCGCAAATTTGTTATCGTGGTAATAAAACCTTTAGTGACTTGCTTTTTGATGAAAAAACTAAATCAAGTTACAAAATAACAGAAAAAAACTTCTTTTCCTGCGACAATGGGGTTGCCGCCAAGTACGGCTTGCCTTTTGCCTGGTTTACTGACGCTGTTTTGCATCCCCGACCGTGGTATCATACGCCTGACGACACAAAAGATAAGATGTGTTTTAACAGATGCTCAAGCCATTTTGAATATATTCGCGAATTTATCTACAAGCTGGCAAACGCAAAACCTTTTTATCCTTATATTAAAGAAAATAACTTATTAATCCGCCCCGCCCGTTATGAAGATTTGAATGCAGCGCAAGCAATCACAAAAGCTGCGTTTGGCCCGGTCAGCACAGCCAGAATGAGCGAAGATTTCTTTGGCGAAGAACTAGGCGGCAAACCTTGGCATGTATACAAAAACAGTGGCATTAAGGAGTATTTTGATACTCATCTAAACTTAATTATAGTTTGCGAAAAAGACGGCATCATGGTTGGATACGCGACTGTACTGTATCATGAAGAGACAAAGATTGCTGAAATCGGCAACAATGCTGTACTCCCAGATTATCAGGGACAGGGAATCGGCAAAGCGATGCAGCGAGAAATCGCCAGACGAATGAAGGAAGATGGTTTTAGCCGTTTTACGGTACAAACCCTGACTTGTGACATTGCCGCACAGAAAATCTATGAAAAACTTGACTATGAAAGAATTGCCAGTAACATTATTTATTTAAAGAAATAAAAAGACTAGGAGCTATAAATGTCTAAATATGTAAAAATTGCCAGTTATAGAGTTTGATACTAAAGCTGAAAAAGGCACTCCAGAAGCTAATGGAATTATTCTGAAAGAAACTATCAATACTTTAAACTCATTAAAAGGTTCATGTGTCGATCTAGTAGCATTCAGCGAAAGCGTTGAGAGTCATCAGGCAATAGAACAGGCGGAAGAAGTTGATAATCCCGGTCCTTTTCTGCAAGCTTTTATACAGTTTTGCAGATCAGAGCGGGCTCATATTGCGGCGGCACTCAAAATCAAAGAAGACGGCAAAATCTATAATACTATTACCTTTATCGGCCCCGAAGGCACTGTACTTGGAGTTTACAAAAAGAATTATCTGGTAATTGATGAAATAGAGCAAATAGGTTTGACCCCGGGTAAAGGTCCGCTAGTAATTGATACAGCTATCGGAAGACTTGGTGGAGTTATTTGTTTTGACTTGAATTATGAAGAGCTGCGCCAAAAATATCGCGCTTTAAAACCGGATATCCTGGTTTTCTCCAGCACTTTTATTGGAGATATGCTGCAAAACTTCTGGGCTTACGATTGTAAATCTTTTTGGGTGGCGGCTCTTCCAGCTTCCCGGCGTTTCGGGTGTTCAATAATTAACCCGATGGGACGTTTTGTTGCTCGCGGCAATCAGTATAATCCTGTCTTAATGCAAACAGTCAACCTTGACCGGGTTTTAGTTCACAATGACAACAACATATTGAAATACCCTGAGATTCGACACAAGTACGGCAAGGACGTTATGATAGATACCCACCCGCATAACTTAGGCGTTTCAATAATTTACAGTTGTTCAGATAAACGCAATGCCAAAGATATAGTAAAAGAATTTAAACTCGAACTTTTTGATGATTATTTTGAACGTTCAATTGCTATCAATCAAGCACACAATGAGAAATAAAAGAAGAAATCGATAAGATTCTCCCGGAAATTATTTGTTTTCGTCATGATTTACACAAAGAACCAGAGCTTGGACGTAAAGAGTTTAAGACCCGTGAAAAGATACTTCAACGCCTTGCTCCTTTACAGCTAGACAAATGGGATGTTTTACAAAAATATAAATGTTTTTGGTATTTTGTAGCTATGTATAAATATTAAATCAAATCAAAATTCTGTTTTGCGTAAGCTCGAAATTTTTCAGGAGACATGCCAACTATTTTTTTAAAAGAACGTGAAAAGTACAGTGGATCTTTTATGCCGACTGCTTCAGAAATCTCATAAACTTTCATGCGTGGTGCTTCATGCAGTAAAAGATTTTGAGCTTTTTCAATCCGTCTTTTCTGAATATAATGAATCGGGGGATATCCATATTTCTGCTTAAAGTTTCTTATAAAGTGGAAACGTGAAATACCTGCTTTTTTAGCTAAAAAAGTTAGGCTCATATCCTCATTTAAATGTTCAACAATATATTCCTGTACAGCAATTAATGGATCTATATTATCCTTGCTGTTCCTATAATTAGAGTGCAAAGATGTAATGATTTCCAGAACCAGGGCATTCCTGAGGATTTCTCCCTGGATCGAGCTATTTTGAGTTTGCCCAATCAGCCGCATAAGCAGATCTCTTGCAACATAATTTGACTGTTTGAACCCAAGATTCTCTCTCTTGAAAAATGTCAAATGTTTAAGTACACTATCAACAACATCTCCACGAAAATGCACATAAGCAAAAGACCATGGCGCAGTATCTTTGTAAGAATGAACAATATCAGGGCGAAGCAGAAACCAGGAGTTCTTTCCTAAGTTTTTCTTCCTTTTCCCCTCACTCACGAAAGCTTCTCCATCAAGCGTCAAAAGTAAAAGATAATCATTTCTCATACGATTTTTACAGAAATAATCGTTTATATCATATAGTCTACCCAATGATAAAATCTCAATACCCATTTCTGAAGATATTGCAGCAGATTTTAAAAAACATGAAAAGTCTTTATTTTTAGCAATATTATCCATATCAATTAGCAATTATCTCTATTGCAGTTAATTATTTTTAATGTATAATATAATTATAAAGCAAAAAAATCAATATTCAAGCAATTTACAAAGGTAAATATTATGATTACACCAGCTGAAAAAGTAATGATGTCTTTGCAAGGAGGACATTCTGACAGTGTTCCGTTCACTATATATGAAGGTAAGATTCCTCAATGCCGAGCAGAAAGGGATATGCGCAATCGAGGCATGTGTATTGTAGAACGCCGAGTGCCAGTTATTAAAACTCACTCGCCAAACGTAAAATACAGGCAAGAAGTATATGTAGAAAACGGCAAAACACTGACCCGGACACATATTGAAACTCCGGTCGGCAATCTGACAAGCTTAGAGGAAGCCGCAGGATTTACAACTTGGGTACACGAAAAATTATTCAAAAACCATGATGATTATAAGGCACTGCTTTTTCTCATTAAAGACGAAATTTACGAACCTAGTTACGATGCTTTAGTAAAAGCTCAAAAATCAAATGGCGGTGATGCTATATTTCGTACCAGTTTCGGCTTAGAACCTCTTCAAGCCTTCATCTCCGGCGGCTATATAGATATGCAGGATTTTTGCATGGAATGGATGGACAACCGCGATGAGATCCTTAAATTATATGATGCTAAAGTAGAAAATAACCGCAAAATATATCCGCTTATAGCTGAGTCTCCGATATCTCACGCTAATTACGGGGGTAATGTTGTTCCCTCAATCATCGGGCTGGAAACTTTTGAAAAATATTATATCCAGCACTACAATGAAGCCGCAGAGATAATGCACAAGCATGGTAAATTCATAGGATGTCACTTCGATGACAATTGTGCTTTACTCGCTGAAGCAATCGGGGAAACAGAGCTTGATTATATAGAAGCGTTCACCCCCTCCCCTGATACAGACATGACTTTAAAAGAAGCTAGAGAAGCCTGGCCGGATAAAGTTATCTGGATGAATTATCCTTCTTCTGTTCATATCAAATCTGATGAAGAAGTCGAACAAAAGACTATTGAGTTGCTTGATGAAGTAGATTCTATTGATGGTATTATCATGGGAATCACAGAGGACATACCTGAAGAACGCTGGCGGAATAGTTGTTCTGCCATTATGGATGGTTTAAGCAAACACGCAGGGGATAACCCAAAACTTTACAATTAATCGAGAAAAATTTTCTAATAAAATTAAAAAATGTTGGTTTTTCTCATTTTGCAGGTTATTTTAATTTTAGACTTTAAACAATAACTCTTAATCAAACGAGGGAATGAACATGAAAAAGATCATAATTGCAATGTTAACTGTTTGTTGTATGGCTACAGCATTTAGCGCGGAAGAAGCTAAAAATTTACTCAGCAAAAAATGGCGTGCTTATAAATCTGGTATTGGAAAAGTCATTATTCAGAAAGACGGCATTATTGTTTGTGAATCAGCTAAAATCGGCAAAAAAAATATCAGTGGTGTTCAACAAACAATTATTCTTAATCAAAAAGTTGCTAAGCCTATTTTTATTTCAGCTGAATGCAAAGCTGAAGATATAAAAGGTAAAACATCAATGAATTTTTCTATATATATGGATGTACAACATACTGACGGAACTTCATCATGGGGAAAGGGTTTGCTTTTTACCACCGGAACTTATGACTGGAAAAAATTTTCCAAGACTTACACTCCCAAAAAACCGATTAAATCAATCCGTTTTCTTTTACTCCTTCGCCGGTCTATTACAGGTAAAGCATCATTCAAGAATGTAGCTTGCAAAGAAGTTGAAGCTAAAAAATAGCATATAGATAAATTCATTTTATCAAGCACCGCAATTTGCGGTGCTTTTTTTTGATAATAACTTGATTATATCTTCGACAGAGTGTATTTTTATATCAGAGAGCAGGTCAATCTCTGAATGTTATTTCATCGGAACTGCAAAGTTCTATATTTAGTATTGGCTGAGTAGCACCTGCTCTCTTTATTATACCCTCCCCCCCTCTTACTTTAAAATTACGCATACTATTTTTTTGATATTTTTCAATACCCTAAAGCTTATATCTTCGAAATGCGCTCAGGAACAGCTCACGGTTCGACAAACAAGGTAGAATTGAAGTCTGATGGGGCAAAACTCTTTACAGCCTTACCGCGCGTTCCTGAAGTAATTATTTCTCTACCGACAAAAGCAAGACGAGGTGCGGCAGTAAAGCTGAATATCAAAGTAAATATCAAAGGCAAATATCCTTTCCATATAACAATAGTAAAACCTGACGGCAGAATTGCTAAAGCACTTGTTTCTAATATTTTTGCTCCGGCAAATCATACTGTACCATTTGCATTTAACGATCAGGCTGGCACTTGGAAAGTAATCATCAAGGATGTAATTACAGGAAAAACTACAACTAAAAACATCAGGATAAAATAATGAAGAAAATATTTATTGCAGTTACGCTATTGAGTATATGTACATTAATTCAGGCTCTACCAGTTAAATTATCTCACAAGGTCGTTAAAGGCGGAGCGAAAGCGTATTCATGTGAACTATTGACCGGAAATGTAAACTATAAACTAGAATTTAAAATTACAGAAAAAAATGGCAAGAATTTTATCTCCGGTATCGGATTACTCGGCGGAAAAAGACGCTATTCAAAACGTGGCTGGTGGTACGGATTTAATGGTTTCTTTAAGCTCACAGTCTGGAACAAAGACTTTACTAAAATGCCGGTCATATTCACTACGAATGATGATGGTATTGTATTTGATTTTAAAGAAATAAAAATAAGGTTTAAAGCTCGTGAGAACGACGATAAATTAGGAATGAATGTGCAATTCAGCAAAGCGCCAAAAAATGGAAAGATCCAATTTGTTTGTTATCCGGGGAATATGTTTAGAAACAACCCTGAAAAACGTTCCCGACTCATTCATACCGCAAAACGACAGATTCCCGGTAGAGATAAAGCAAAAGCAATAAAGTTGGATAAAGACGAGTATTGGCTCTATTATATGGACAAAAAATTTGATCCCGGTATAAAAGGTTTGTATTTCAGCACCTGTGCTTTAGTCTACAATCCAGCAGAAGTAGCTTCAGTTTACCTAATTCCCGGTTCATATGCGGTGATGACCGATGTTTTCCTGTCTCCAAAGGTCAAAGACTATTCATTTATTCTTTGGGAATTTCCTGGTAGAAAGGATGCTAAATGTCTTGAGACAATGCAAAATTTGACTATAAAGTTTAAATAATATTTTACATCAAAAAATCTACTGAAGGTCGTCGGCTTCCTGTTCGAGGAATAGTTCCAAGATTAACATACTCCATAGTGGATAGGAGTTGTCGGTTTTCCCGGAAAGGTGACTATTTAAAAGTTTTTCCAGCGCATCTTTACGGAAGAAATCATTTTTCACTAATTGACCTTCAAGTAAATGTTCTTGCAGTTGCTCACGCCATGGTCCTCTGAACCATGTATGTAATGGTACTCCAAAACCTTTTTTACTGCGATTCATCACTTCATTCGGAATCATATCAGAAAAAGCTTCTTTTAAAATATGTTTGCGGGAAATTCTGCGTTGCTTAAATTTCAATGGAAGAGAGGCTGCAAATTCAACAACTTCATGATCCATAAAAGGACTTCTAACTTCCAAAGAAGATGCCATAGACGCGATATCAACTTTTGTCAAAATATCTCCAGGCAAATAAGTGTGCAAATCTGTTTCCATTATTTTTTCAACTCTACGCTCACCACTTGTATTGCCATAAACCGAAGAAATCACATCTACACTTGGGGTAAAACTAAAATTAGCAAAACGTTCACCGTAAAGCGTGCTTTTCAGTATTTCGTTAAAGCGGCTGATAATATCAATATAACGTTCATCCTTTACCGCCGCGACAGATTTTAGAGTTCTCTGCAAACGACCAACAAAAGAACGGTCCCCTTTATTTGAAAGCATTTTCGCTGGGAGTCCGAAGAAAAATTTACGCAAGAACAGTGGCATTATATCAGAATATTTACTGTAATGCATGAGCAAATAGCGTTCATAACCGGCAAAGAGTTCGTCGGCACCATCTCCGCTCAAGGCCACAGTTACATGCTTGCGTGTGAACTCACTAAGAAAATATGTAGGCAATATTGAGGCATCACTGTAAGGCTCTCCACAATGACGGACTAACTTTTTAACAACCTCAAAATCCTGTGCATTAACCACTTTAACATAGTATTCCAGTGGATGCTTGGAATCACTATTGAATTTTTGAACAACTTTTTCCGCATAAGCGCGTTCGTCATATTGGGTTTCATTAAAACCAATAGTAAAAGCTTTTACCGGCTCATCGCACAATTCCATCATAATGCCGGTAATAATACTGGAATCCAAGCCTCCTGACAAAAATGCACCATATGGGACATCCGACATCAAGCGCCTTTTAACTGATCTGGTCAGCAATTCACGAAGCTGCATTTTAGCATTACTAAATGTCAATTTTTTAACTTTGCTACGCTCAGAAAAATCAACACACCAGTAAGATTCCACTTTCATGCTTCCAGCATTAATATCAAATTCTATAAAGTGAGCGGGGGGGAGCTTGAATACTTTTTGGTAAATACTGTGAGGACTAGGGATATATTGCAATGAAAGATAATCGTGGATGCTTTGATAATTGTACTCTCGTGGAACATCCGGGTTTTGTTTTAAAGCTCTGAGTGTACTGGCAAAAATCAATTTCTTATCATCATGATAATAAAACAAAGGTTTCTGTCCCATACGGTCTCGTGCCAGCAGAAGTTTCCCTTGTCTGAGGTCATAAATACAGAACGCAAACATGCCATTAAGTTTTTCTATACATTCTTTGCCGTATTTTTCATAAAGAGCGATAATAACTTCGGTATCACAGCGAGTTTTGAATGTACAGCCGTTCTTCTCAAGTTCAGAACGCAAACCATTATGATTATATATTTCACCGTTAAAAACAATCGCAATAGTTTTATCCGCGTTGTACATCGGCTGATGTCCATTATCAAGGTCAATAATAGAAAGTCGACGATGTCCAAGTGCTACATTATCGTCAATGAGATAACCTGAATCATCCGGTCCGCGATACCAGATTGCGTCAGTCATGTTATGGATTAATTCTTCAACCCGATTGTCCGAATTATTAATAATTCCAGTAATACCACACATAATTCCACCTTAAAATTGAAGATATATCTATTAATAGTATATTCTACCATACATTAAGAATAAATTCAAGGAAAAGTAAATATTCTAAAGGGAAAAATAGCATAAAGTACAGACAATAATTTGCCTGTACTTCATGTTTGTTGATTATTTTTTCTGCCCATTGGCAAAATAGTCCAACAGATACTGAGGCAGTTGAGGAACATCCTTAGGGATATTGCCGTTACGCATGGATTCATGTCCAAGAACTCCAGCCGCTACAGAATTACGTGCCGCTACTGGAGAAGTATTGGTTTTGACGCCATTTTTGACAAAGTTAATGAAGGTAGTGACAATCGCTGGATCAGAACCGCCATGAGAACCTTCGAGCGGCTTCAGGTGATAAACAATGTCCGGAGTGGCGCGTGGTCCGCGTTTAGTCCACACCTGCACTTCACAATTGCCAGAATCACCAATATTTTCAACTCTTCCACGCGTGCCGATAAATGTATAATTACGTTCTGAGTCAGGAGTGTAATGGCATTGAGCATATGACATTTGAACACCATTATCCAACTGCATCATAATCATATTGTTATCTTCAACATCAATAATCGGTGATAATCCTTTTTGAGATTCTGGCGGCCAGTTTGACTCACTCCAGCTTGAATCGCCAGGATTATTCTCGTCACGACGTTCACATTTGTCATAAACAGATAATTTACCCATACCAATAACACGTTCAGTGTAAGCTCCGCAAAGCCAGTGCATAACATCAATATCATGCGCACCTTTTTGCAGCAGCATACCAGTACTGTAACGTTGTTCAGAATGCCAGTCTTTAAAGTAAGCATCACCGCCATATGAAACAAAGTGACGGCACCAGGCAGTTTGAATATCTCCAATCAGACCTGAATCAATGATTTCTTTCATTTTAAGGATAACCGGAAAATGGCGCATATTGTGACCTAAATATAATTTAGAGCCGGTACGGTAAGCTGTTTCCAGCAAACGGTCACAGCCTTCGATAGTAATTGCCATTGGTTTTTCAAGATAAACAGCTTTACCAGCTTCGAGTGCGGCAGCAGCTTGTTCTTCATGTAGAAAATCAGGGGAAGTAACAAATACCGCATCGATATCATCACGTTTGAGCAGTTCACGATAGTCGTCAGTTGTAAAAACGTCATCACCGACTTCCTTTTTGAAATTTTCAAGTGCCTCCGGGCTTACATCAGCTCCAGCAACAAGTCTTGAACCTTCTCCCGGCTTATGAGCACTGAGTGCTAATTTCCCGCGTCCCCATGCTCCGATAACACCAATTCTGAGATCTTCCATCTTTTTTTACCTTTTATATTTTAAAAATGTGAAAAAACTTTATAATGAACTATATTATACTATAATAACCCTTATTTTTTAAAAAACGAGCTTAAAGCAATATAAAAATTAAAACAATAGATGTAAAATTTTGACATATTCTAAAAAAACATTCGAATTACTGGTATCATCAGAATCCACATCCTACAGCCCTTCTGTACTGCACCA
>Ga0307988_1001832_pt1 | contig 11269 bp, 9 predicted proteins | sample EllFjometagen183_FD_203166 | JGI IMG/M metagenome (GOLD analysis project Ga0307988, IMG submission 203166) | Marine microbial communities from Ellis Fjord, Antarctic Ocean - #183 | ecosystem: Environmental > Aquatic > Marine > Unclassified | place: Southern Ocean | collected 2014-10-08 | reverse complement strand
TGGATTCCATGCCCACGGCCAGAACCACCAGATCCACCGGCATTTCGACTTCTTCGTCAAAGGTGAGCGTATCTTTCACCTTGATGAGGAGGGGAAAGTCGCCGGAGCCGGTGTTTCGACTCACTTCGGGGGGTGCCTCCGCTTCAAAGCGGAAAAACACCACCTTGTTGGCGGAAGCATCTTCGTAGAGTTCCTCCTGCCCCCGGCCGTAGGTTCGAATGTCACGATAAAAATCAAAGACCCGTGTTTTCGGATGCACTTCCCGGATCATGCTTGCGGCATGGAGGGTTGCACTGCAGCAGGTCCTGGAGCAGTATTCATTGAGCTTCCCTTTGGCATCCGGCTCGTCAATGCCGGGAATATGCCGACTTCCCACACAGTGAATCATGGCCACATTGCGAACCTTTTTGCCGTTCACCGTCAGGGTGTCGCCCACCCCTTTTTTACGGTTTTCCGCCATGAGCCGGATCAGCTCCGGAAGGGTGATGACTTCTTTGGACTCTCCGTATCGATATTCACCATATCTCGGCTCATAGGGTTTGAAACCGGTGGCCAGAACAATGGCACCCGTTTCAATGTCATGGGTTGTTGTCATTTCCGGAATGCCTTGCGGACAAATGCCGACCAGGGGAATAAATTCCCCAAAGGCTTTTTCCGACGCACTCCATCGTTTGATGTCGTCCTGGTATGCATCCGACTCAGGTGGCGCCTGGGTCAGCGTAAGCTTGAAATTTCCGATGAACCCCTCAAATGCCGTGATCCGGGAACAGGCGTGTATGGTAATCTTTTCGTTGGCCAATACCTCGCTCGCCAATGCCGTTACCAGTTCAGAAACCGGGTCATCCGTTGGAAAGGCCCGATCCCATTTGGCGGTCCATCCTCCCAGAAAGGGTGATTTTTCCACCAGCGTCACATCGATCCCCCTGTGGGCCAGGTCCAGGGCACTTTTGAGGCCCGCAATGCCGCCGCCGATGACGGTGACGTGTTTTTTCGCATCCACCCTGAAGGGGTCCAAGGGCTGAAGTTCCCTGGCTTTCGCTGCGGCTGCGGCCACCAGGCGGGTGGCCTTGTTGGTGGCCTGATCCCCATGGTGCACCCAGCTCACCTGCTCCCGGATATTGGCATGTTCATAGATGTAGGGGTTTCCGCCGGCCCTTTGGATGGCGTTTCGAAAGGTGGTTTCATGGAGATCCGGGGCGCAGGAGGCTACCACCACCCGGTCCACCGTGCCGTTCTTGATGTCCTCCATGATCAGTTCCTGTCCCGGATCCGAGCACATGAACACATCGCTTTGAACTTTAACGACCCCGGGAATTTTTTCCGCATTTTTGCAGACCTGTTCTACGGCCACGTGATCGGAAATATTGCCGCCACAGTGGCAGACGTAAACGCCGACCTTCTGTCCGGGGCTTGCTTTTATATCCTTATTGTCATCCGCCATTATGCTGTCTCCCAAATGGTCCTATCTTACGCCGCAAGTTTGCGGGTACGCCTCGTGAGATAATTGGAGGCCTCCATGGCCGCGGCGCCCGCCTCAACAATGGTATCCACAATGTCCTTGGGGCCTGCCGCCACGCCCGCCACGAAAACCCCTTCCATGTCCGTCAGTGTCGGGGCAATCTTGGGCTGGATGGTTTTGATGAAGGCATCGTTTCCGGTGCCCACGGCGCACACGCCTTCCGGGCTCCATCCGGCCACCATACCCAGTGACAGAACCACCAGATCATGTTCCGCAGCCTTGACGCCGCCATCCGCTCCCTGGGCCTCGTAGTGAAGTTTGACGCCACCGTTTTCGGCCGGATCAATGGTGGCCACTTTTCCTTTGATAAACTCAACGCCCATGGCCTTGGAATTTTGATAAAACTGTTCATACCCTTTTCCAAAGGCGCGGATATCCATATAATAAATGGCGATATCGGCCATGGGAACCGCCCCTGACAGCAGCATGGCCTGTTTGATGGCGTACATGCAGCATACCCGGGAACAGTAGGAAACCCCCATGCTCTTGTCTCTGCTTCCGGCGCATTGAACGAAGGCAATGGAATCAGGTTCCATACCGTCGGACGGCCTGAGAACGCGGTTGTATGGGCCATGGGGTGCCAGCAGTCGCTCCATTTGAAGGGCATCGATGACATTGGGTATTTCACCATACCCGTACTGTTGTTTGTCCTTTAGCGGCGTGAATTCAAAGCCGGTGGTGATGACCGCTGTTTTGGCCGTCAGGGTAAAATTTTCAGGTTTCTGGAAATAATCAACGGCATTTGTGGGACACACCTTGGCGCATTTTCCGCACAGGGTGCAGTTTTCCACATCCATTAGGGCAACCTGGGGAATGGCGTTGGAAAACGGTATATAGATTGCTTTGCGTGCGGAAAATCCGCCCTGTTCGTCGTCGGAAACATAAACGGGGCAGTTGTACTCGCATTGCCGGCAACCGATGCACTTGATTTCGTCAACAAATCTGGGTTTCTGGGTGACCAGGGCTGTGATCTCGCCGCCGGTTCTTTTAAGGGATTGCAGTTCGCAATAAGTAAAGCTGGTCACATTGGGATGATGAGCCGCCGCTGACATTTTGGGGGTTGTAATGCAACTGGCGCAGTCCAGGGTGGGAAAGACCTTGGAAAGCCGAATCATCTTGCCTCCGATGGTGGCATCTTTTTCAACAATGGCCACCTTGAAATCCTGGTCGGCCAAATCCAGGGCCGTCTGTAGCCCTGCGATGCCGCCCCCCACTACCAGCGCGTCGAATTCTATCTTGTTTGTGGACATCCGTAATTTCCTTTCGTCTCTCTTTGGGCCCGATATCCTTTTGCAGGGTGCAATTATAAGGGTGCAGTTGTCAGGGTGCAGGGTTCAGAAAAAGCAGTTCGAATTCCATCCTGCCCCCTGCACCCTGACAACTGTCCCCTGCACCCTGTGAAAGTTTACGCCGCTTCTTTATTTTCGGCCCCGGGAGGCCCCAATTCCGTCACGAGCTGGTTCATCTGGTTCACTTCCTTGACAAAGGCCTTGGTGCAGACCGTGCAGACCCCGGTGAGACGAAGCCTGCGGGGATCCAGACCCTGCTCCCTCATCATGACGTACACCTTGTCCACCCGTGCAGCCAGGGCGGGATAGGCGCCGTCGTAGGGGCATTCCACACCACAACTCATGATAATGATGCCGTAAATCCCTTTATTGAAGCAGTCCAGATAGAAATGCTCGGGAAACATCACCGGCGCCCTGACCCGCATCACATAGGAATTTTCCGGGTAACTCATGTGGGCCTGGCCCACGGCGTTGGCGCCCGGATAGGCGCAGTCCTCGGTCGCCAATATCAAAATCTTTGCCTGGTTTTCCTGGGAGGCCATGTTTGGTCCCTCACTATTTCTGTCGTTTAACAAACAGTCTGTCCGCGCCATCAACACTCAGCATACCCATATAATCGTGGCCCACCTTTTTGGCCCATCTGGGGATATCGTTCCTGCTTCCGGGATCATTGGACAGGATCTCAAGGATTTGACCCACCTGAACATTTCCCATACCTTTTTTGGCTTCCAGCAACGGTCCCGGACAGGAAACACCGCGTGCGTCTACCACATTATCCGCCTGAATGCTGTTAAGATCTATTTCTCCCATGATACATCCTCCTTCTTTCTGTTGTTGTTTAAGGTTTCCGCCTGAGATAAGGCGATGCCCCTTTATCCTCGGCGGATTAACATCCGGTGATAGTCGGGGTAGTATTTGACTTCAATGACTCTGTCGTTCCCATTCCTCAAAATGGAAGGGAAATTCTTAAGGGTCTCAGGATCTGTGCTGTATAATTCCAGAATCTGGCCCGGTTTCATGCGGGTGAGCCAGCTCTTGGCCTTGAGGATGCACCAGGGGCAACTCCATCCTCTGAGATCCAGAAACCTATCAATGTTAGGGCCATTATTCTCAAGTTCATCTTTCACATTTTGACCTGCGCTTTGAAATTGTTTAAGCTATCACTTAGCAAATAGCATGCCAATGTATTCAGAAGATAGTGTCGTCAATTTAAATACTTGAAATATATGCGATATTTCAATCAAAAGGAAAATGCTTGCGTTTATGTTCATAATGTTTAAAATTAACATTCGTTAATTTACGTTAAAATTTAACAGATAGAAAATTCCGGGGCTTTGGAGGCGACAATGTTTGAAAATGAATATAGCCAGTACTGGAAGACCGTGGTCCAAACCATGCTTGATGGGCTCATGATAGTGGATCCCGACGGCATTATCCTTTCGGTGAACAAGGCGTTTGAAACGCTCACCGGATACCGGGAAAAGGAATTGATCGGAAAGCCCTGCAAGATACTGGAGTGCAACACCTGTTTTCAATCAATGGTATTGGGCGGCGTCAAGCACTGCCAGCTATTTAGTGAGGGGCAGGTACAGCACAGACGGTGCACCCTTAAACGAAAAGACGGTGCCCTGGTCCATGTGCTCAAAAACGCCGCCATCTTAAAAGACAAGGACGGCATAGTGGTGGGCGGTGTGGAAAACCTGGCTGATTGTACGGAATTGGTGGATCGGGACCGGGTGATCAGCACACTCCGTCGTGAGCTCAGCATCGAGGAGAGTTTTGAGGGGATCATCGGCAAATCGGTCGCCATGCAACAGGTCTTTGATCTGATTCGAAGTGCGGCCGGTTCAGACGCTCCCGTGGCCATTTATGGCGAAAGCGGCACAGGCAAAGAATTGGCGGCAACGGCCATACACCGGTTAGGCACCCGCTGTGAAGGCCCTTTTGTGAAAGTGAACTGCGCGGCCTTAAATGAATCCCTTCTGGAAAGTGAACTCTTCGGCCATGTGAAGGGCGCCTTTACAGGGGCGGATCGCAACCGGAAAGGGCGGTTTGAAGCGGCCAGCGGCGGGGATATATTTTTGGATGAAATTGGAGATATTCCCCTTTCCACTCAGGCGAAACTACTGCGCGTATTGCAGGAAAAAGAGATTGAGAAGGTGGGGGATCACAAACCCCTTTCCATTGATGTGCGACTGATTACGGCCACTAACAAGGACCTTAAAGGGCTTATGGAAGAAGGGAGTTTTCGCGAGGACCTATACTACCGTGTAGGTGTTATCCCGGTCCTTCTGCCGTCTCTCAGGGAGCGATCCGGAGACATTGTGCTGTTGATCAATGCCTTTATCAGTCGAATTCGGCTCAGGAGCCATAAAGACATTACGGGAATAAAGGAAGAGGCGTTGGAAATTCTGGTGAAATACCGTTGGCCCGGCAATATCCGCGAGCTGATCAATGCCATTGAGTACGCATTTGTGCTCTGCCCGGGAGGTGAAATTGAGCAGCGCCATCTTCCCCCCAATATTACCGGCAGCAGCAGATATCCTTCGGTGAAGCGCCTGAAAAAGAACCACCTGCCGAGTTCAGAACAAAAAGAAACCATTCTGGCGGCCCTCAAAAAAACCGGCGGAAACAAAACCGAAGCCGCCGGGATTTTGGGAATCAGTCGGGTGACTCTGTGGAAACGCCTCAAAGAACTGGATATTCAGGTGAACAGGACCATTCGAGGCTGATGTTTATTCAAAGAATAATTTGTTATACTGAATACCCGCCTTGTCAAAGGACTTGTAGATGGACGACAATCGCCTGTTGGCCAACTCCCTGGCGGTTTGCATGTCTTCCTGTTCATGTTCCATGGCGTAACATGAAAAACATCGTTGGCAAACGTGGGTTTCTCCCAGATAATTGACATTGAAATTGACGGCAAAATACATCCGTTTTTCCTTGTAGTTGGCAAAATTTTCCACAGCAGGGAAAATTTCCGATGACACATGAACGTCAATCTTCTCGCCGTCTCTTGCAAGATTAATATAGTCCTCAAGAATCAGGGTCGCCACATACTCATCCCGTTTTTTTTCGAACTTTACCAGCATGTCTTCCAAAGAAAAAAGATTTTCTTCCAGCGAGATCCCGACCTTTTCCAAAGTCTTGTAGTCACGCATAAGGTAACGGTTGGCAATCATAACGGCCTGGGATACGTGGGGGCATAAATTGTGGGTGCACCCCCTTGAATAACACTTCCTGAATTCATAAGGTTCGCCATCAACGGTGCCTGAAAGATGAGAAAAAAACAGGAATGCACGAAAGGGGTTTTCCTCGTGAGCCAGATCAACTTCATTGATCTCAAAGGTATTATTCACTGTTATGGTTGCGCCTTTTTGTTTCAGCAATACCAGATCCATGACGCTGATAGGGGGGTTGTGAAAGATTGTTTCGTCCATTTTTTTATCTCCTTATTATAAACGACTCTCTGCAGGATTTCGCTTCTCTTATGGATGGATACGTTCCCATGTTCTCATCAGGGAAAGGTGTTGCTGGATCCATTGCGAATATCTAGGCCTTACGTACAGCAAATAGTATGCCACCTGAAAGGTATTTTGAAAAATATATGCGTGATGGCTTTTTTAAACAGGTGCGAAGGCGAAAATCCATCCTGATTCACCTGAACATCTTCCCATACAGCATCCACACGTTCAACTGTTAAGCCATTATTTTTGAACACATGTTAAACGTTAAGGGGTTTTATCAGGGCCCGTGTAAAGGCGCCTAAACCCCTTATATATTGAGAATAAGGGTGTCGTCTTATCAGCAGTGCCAAAAGACCGAAAGACTCCCCCTGTTTTTTTGGCACGTATTTTGCTAATATTCGTAAGCATACGGGCACGATACTTGGCATAGCCTCCTTAAAATCGGTGCCTCCCTTCCAAATCGCAAGCTGATCTCCGAAAAAAACCACGGAGATCAGCTTGCATTTTTTTCAGATTTCACAGGACCGAATACTCAAACCCTTGAATTCCGGCGGCTTAAGGAAGGCGAAAAAGTATATCTTTAACAGGATTGTAAATCACAGCTGTTGGAGAATTTTCTTCGTTTCTACGCAGAAGTGTGGCGAGGGAAAAATTTATTTTCATAGGATAAAAAAGGGCGATCTTACGATCGCCCTTTTTTTGTTAAATTAGTGTTAAAAACAGACCTTGATTAGAACAGGCCGCTCACCTTTCCAGTGTCCGTGTCCACGTCAATCCGCCTGAAGGCGGGGTTGGAACCGGTTCCAGGCATCAGACTGATGGCACCGGCACAGGGGCAGAGGAACTTGGCGCCGGAGTAGATCAGGATATCGCGAATGGGCAGGGTCCAGCCCTTGGGCACGCCCTTGACGGTCGGATCATGGGACAAGCTCAGGTGGCTCTTGACCATCATGGTGGCGAAATCGTCGTATTTGGGATCGTTTTCCAGCATCTTGGCTTTGGCTTCCGCTTCGGGGGTCCAGGAAACACCATCGGCACCATAAACTTCCTGGGCAATCTTTTCCACGCGGTCGCGCAGCTTCATTTCCAGCGGATAGAGGAATTTGAAATCGTTTTCCTCGTTACAGGCGTCGATAACCGCATCGGCGAATTCCAGTGCGCCTTCGCCACCCTTTTCCCAGTGCTTGGACTCGGCGCATCTGGCGCCCGCCGCCTCGGCCGCCTTGCGTACGATGGCGCACTCGGCGTCGGTGTCGGTGTAGAAGCGGTTGATACAGACCACCGGGTTAATACCGGCTTTTCGGATGACCCCGATCATGTGGACCATGTTCTCACAGCCATTTTCCACCAGTTCCAGGTTTTCCTTGGTGTAGACCGCGTCCATGGCGATGCCGGGGACCACCTTGGGGCCGCCGCCGTGCATTTTCAGGGCACGGATGGTGGAGGTAAGCACGGATACGTTGGGTTTCAGGCCGCTGAAACGGGACTTGACGTTCCAGAATTTCTCAAATCCGATGTCGGCCGCGAATCCGGATTCCGTGACGTGGTAGTCAAACAATTTCAGACCCACGCGGTCGGCAATGATAGAAGACTGACCCACGGCGATGTTGGCAAAGGGGCCGGCGTGCACCATACAGGGGTTGTACTCGGCGGTGCACATAAGGGTCGGGTTGATGGTGTTGCGCATGAAAGCGGTCATGGCGTTGCCCACTTCCAGGTCCCCGGTGGTGACCGGTTTGCCGCTCTTGTCGAAAGCCACGGTGATGTTGTTGAGGCGTTCTTTGAGATCGGCCAGGTCCCGGATAACCGCCAGGATCGCCATACATTCTGAGCCCACGGCGATGCCGAACTTGCTCTGCATGGTAAAGCCGTCATAGCGGCCGCCCATGCCGATGATGATGTTTCGCAGCGACTGGGCGCAGAAGTCGATGATCCAGCCCATTTCCACGCGGGTGGGGTCGATATCGAGGCGACGCATGCCGGTCAAACGTTTTAGCTGCTCGTCGTTGTAGTTGCGCTCGTGCTGCATACGGCTCGTCATGGCCACCATGGCCAGGTTGTGGGCGTTCATGATGTCGTTGATGTCGCCGGTGAGACCCAGGGAGAATTCGGTCATGGGGATCAAAAGCGAGTTGCCGCCGCCGGCCGCGGTCCCCTTGACGTTCATAGTGGGGCCGCCCGAAGGCTGCCTGAGAGCGCCGCCCACGTTCATGCCGCGCATTCCCAAACCTTCCATCAGGCCGCAGGACGTGGTGCTTTTACCTTCGCCCAGGGGCGTGGGGGTAATGGCCGTTACTTCAATGTACTTGCCATCGGGTTGGTCCTGGAGACGATCGATGATTTTAAGAAAGTCCAGCTTGGCCAGCCTTCCCATGGGAAGCATTTCTTCGGGCTTAAGGCCCAATTTATCCCGCCATTCATCAGGTGTCGGCATGTTTTTTTCGGCAGCTTCGGAAATCTGCCAGTCCGCCATTTCTACCGCATTATAAGCCATTCCTTTAATCCTCCTTAATGGTTATGATGTTTTTATTTGGGTTCGGAAACAAAATCCATCCCAAGTTCACGTTTAAACATCTAAAATGGATCAGAAACTTTTTTAAAATCTCTGCCTATCACAAAAAAAAAAAGTCGTCAAGTGAGGTTTTTCACAAAGTCAACAATTCCTTGAAGAAAAATGAACCGCCCATATGTTTTTGGGAAGAGGTTCTTTTTCTAGAGGATTTCGCTATGGAATATACACACATTATAGAATTATTGTGTATCGAATCCCATTGACAGGTCCTTCCGCGAATGGTATCGGCTAATCCAACTTATTTCAAACATTTGTGAGAAATGAAATTGAAAAAATCCACCATGTCACTACGGGGCATGATTTATGCCTCCCTTTTCGGGGCCGCGACCGCTGCCGGCGCCTATATCATCATCCCTTTGCCGCCGGTTCCCATTACCCTCCAGACCCTGTTTGCAGGCCTGGCAGGGGCACTTCTGGGGGCACGGCTGGGGGCCTTGAGCCAGGTCATTTATCTATTGATCGGGATCATTGGACTCCCCGTATTCGCGGGCGGAAAAGCAGGGCTGGGAGTTCTGTTCGGCCCCACCGGCGGGTATCTCATCGGTTTTGTGGCCGGCGCCTGGGTCATCGGCGCACTGGTGAACCTGAAAAAAAATCCCGGTTTCGGCTGGACTGTCAGCGCCCTTATTGCGGGAACCGCTGTAATTTACTTTTTTGGTATTGCTCAGCTTTCCCTGGTGGCCAAAATTTCAGTGAATAAGGCCATCTCCGTGGGAGTACTCCCCTTCCTTATCGGGGATGTGGTCAAAATTCTGGCGGCGGCCTATGTGGTGAAGCGGGTCAGACCCATGCTCAAGATCCAGAGACCTGTCGCATGATCCGGGTTGAAAACCTTTTCTACACCTATGATGGTGAGGAAACACCGGTACTCAAGGGAATTACGGTGGAAATTCCCCAGGGAATTCACCTGGGCATCATCGGTCCAAACGGTTGTGGAAAAACCACATTTGTCAGGCACCTGAACGGTCTTCTCAGCGCAACCCGAGGGGACGTGCGGGTGGAAGGGATGAGTATCAAGGACTCTTCCGATCTTTACCGCATCCGGCAACTGGTGGGGATGGTGTTTCAAAATCCGGATAACCAGATTGTGGGGATGACCGTGGAAGAAGATGTGGCTTTCGGACCCGGAAACTTAAGATTACCCGCCGAAGAAATCGCCCGGCGGGTCCGGGAAGCGCTCGCGCAGGTGGGGCTTGAATCCTATGGGGATAAAGCCCCCCACGCATTGTCAAACGGTGAAAAGCAGCTGGTGTGCATGGCAGGAGTCCTGGCCATGAAACCCCGGTATATTGTCCTGGATGAACCCACCGCGTACCTGGACCCTTCCGGTCGGAAGAGGGTCCTTGAAGTGGTGCAGAAACTCCACACCCAAGGCATCACCATTGTCCACATTACCCATCATATGGATGAAATTGTCGGCGCCGACCGGATTCTGGTGATGGACCGGGGCCGCATTGTCATGAGTGAAAAACCAGGGATTGTTTTTTCCAAAGTGGCCTTTCTCAAAAACGTGGGCCTCGACGTACCGGAAATGACCGAACTCATGTGGCGACTTCAAAAAATGGGGAACCCGGTTCGCACGGATGTCCTGACATTGGAGGAAGCGTGCCGCGAACTGAATTCATGTTTGACTCACGCAAAGTCGCCAGTAGGGCGCCCAGTTTAATATTTTTGGGCCCATATTTAAACTGAGCGCCCGTACAGGAATGATTTATGGTACATCTGGGTCAATACATTCCGCGCTCATCCATTATCCACGGACTGGACCCCCGGGTAAAACTGGCCGCAGCCCTTGTCCTGAGCATTGTGATTTTGAAAGGGGATGTGCTGACCCAGTGTTGGATCACTGCTTTCCTGCTGATCCTGGTTCCCGCAAGCCGCCTGCACCCGGGTCACATTCGTACCGCCTTTCGCCCCATGCTGTTTTTTCTGGGGCTCCTTTTTTTTGTTCACCTCCTGTTTACAACGGGGACACCCCTTCCACCTTTTCCCCCATGGCGGGTAACCATCACCTACGAGGGCCTTTACACGGGGGTTTTCGTCATCTGGCAGTTTTCACTGCTCATTTTGAGTGCTTCGATTCTGACCATGAGCACTTCTCCCGGCGAACTCATCAGCGGCATTGAAAGGCTCCTGCGACCCCTCAAGCGTTTAGGGGTGCCTTCCCACGATCTGGCCATGATGATATCCATGGCGCTGCGGTTTGTACCCACCATACTGGATGAGCTGGAGAGGATCAGAGAGGCCCAGACGGCCCGCGGTGCCTGTTTCAAAACCGGTCCCGTTTTAGGGCGGATGAAGGCCACCGCATCTCTGTTGATACCGCTGATCCAAAGTATTATGAGACGGGCCGATGCACTGGCCATAGCCATGGAAAGTCGCGGATACAACCGGGGGCCTCGAACCTACATGCATGAACTCC
>Ga0307988_1001831_pt1 | contig 11270 bp, 9 predicted proteins | sample EllFjometagen183_FD_203166 | JGI IMG/M metagenome (GOLD analysis project Ga0307988, IMG submission 203166) | Marine microbial communities from Ellis Fjord, Antarctic Ocean - #183 | ecosystem: Environmental > Aquatic > Marine > Unclassified | place: Southern Ocean | collected 2014-10-08 | reverse complement strand
AATTCAAGAAAATTTGAGTTGGTTTATTGAAAAATGGTGAAGTCCGTAGGAAAAGCCAGAATTGCACAATATTTAAACCCAAAATCCTTTAAAATAACACGTTATTCTTTCATAATTTTCGATTTAAATCTTGCACAATTCTGACTTTCTGTGAAGAATATTTTGAATCGAACTCAGGTTAATAATAAAAAATGTAACAATTGAAGTACCCGAAAACTTGAAGGAATTAGTTGAAGACATAGTTACCTGGAATCCTAGCGAAATAAAAAAAGATTTTGAAAATTAATCCATTTTTTTGCAATGATGGGAGCAAATGAGAATGTTACTGAAAAAATAGATATTGGAGTAGCTTTTAGTCCAATTGAGTTTCAAAATTTAATATTCAGGCTAAAGTATGTTTCAGATTCTATATAAAATTAAGTTTATATTTATTGAGGTTAGTTTTGTTCTTTGTCGTTTTGGTTTTTCTAAAACGGCTTTTTTATTAATTTGTTATGCAAATTGTTTGCAAATAAAAAAGAGTTGCAGTTTTATGTTTCTGTAACTCTTTCATTTTCAAGTAGCGAGAGGGCGACTTGAACGCCCGACCTCGTGATTATGAATCACGCGCTCTAACCAGCTGAGCTACCTCGCCTCGTAATTTATTTGTATTCATATTAATTTAAACAAGAGTAAAAATATAGTTACTTGCTTAAATTTTTGCGGTGCAAATATAATATTAATTTTTATTCTGCTTCATTTTTTAGTTGAAAATTGATGACACAAAATTACTCTGCCAATCAAGCAGTTGGAAGTTACAGTCAGATTAATTATATTGGCAGAAAATCAGGCACATGACAGACAAGATTAAAATTCAACTGGAATATGTTATAAATTGTTCACCCAGAGTTTTATATAATAGATTAAGCACAGCATCGGGTTTAACAGAGTGGTTCGCCGACGATGTGCGCGTTAAGGGTAAACTCTATACTTTTATCTGGGAAGACTCCGAACAAACGGCTGAAATGACACTTCACAAAGAAAATAAATTGGTGAGATTTACATGGGTTGAAGAAGATGATACCTATTTCGAATTCAAATTAAATCGCGACGAACTTACAAATGATGTCTCATTAATTATTGTTGATTTTTCGGAAAAGGATGAGCTGGAAGAAACAGAAAAATTGTGGAGTTCGCAAGTGTCAGATTTAAAACATGTTGTAGGATCGTAAAGAATCAAGAGTTTTCTTTGTTGCAATTTTTTTGTCTGTTTTCTATTTTCTAATTGTTTCTTAACCTTTTTTTACTTTTCAAATACTTAAAATAACTTAGTTTTGTACACGTTTGCATATTTATAAAACTAAAATGAAGCGCTTACACTGGTACGTTATAAAATCTTTCCTGGGGCCATTTTTTATGACCTTCTTTATTGTGGTATTTGTACTGCTCATGCAGTTTCTTTGGAAATATGTGGATGATTTAGTTGGTAAAGGTCTCGATTTCAAAGTGCTGGGAGAGATGCTTTTTTATGCATCTTTTGGACTTTTACCTTTTGCTTTTCCGCTTGCTATGTTATTGGCTTCCATAATGACATTTGGTTCGTTAGGTGAAAATTACGAGTTGGTTGCCATGAAATCTTCAGGTATTTCTCTTTTTCGAATAATGAAGCCGTTAATTATTATTGCCATAACTGTAACATTAATAGCATTTTATTTTGCGAATAATGTATTGCCATATACCAATTTAAAGTTTACTGCACTAATGATTAGTGTAAAACAGCAACGTCCGGAATTGGTTCTTCAGCAGGGTGTTTTTACAAACGAAATGGACGGGTACAATATTAAAGTCGGCAGAAAAGATAGTAAAACCAATATGTTATACGACTTGCTAATTTACGATCACACCAGAAGCCAGTCGAACGAAAGTGTAACGGTTGCCGACTCGGGTTATTTGCAAATTACTGAAGATAAAAAGTTTATGGTTTTAGATTTGTACAGCGGTGTAAATTATTCTGAAGAAACTCCTAAAAATAGAAAAGACAGGCAGAAGTATCCTTTTCGTCGCGATAAATTTGAGGAACAAACCATTAGAGTTAGGGTGAAAAATTTTGATTTTAACCGAAAAGATGAAAAGGTGTACAGTAATTCGTATAGAATGCTAAATATTAGTCAGTTAGTATTAATGCGTGATACATTAAGCGATGAATATTATACGCGATTGCGAAATTATATGGTAAAAATAAATATCAATCCTACTTTGTCGAAAAGAACACTGGAATTAACTGAGACGCAAGATTCATTAAAAAGTAAAACCGAAATTATAGCCGATACCATTTTTAATTTTGATGATTATTTCAGCAATAAGGATAAATGGGTAAAAGCCGATATAGCTGAAGTAGCTTTAGAAAGAGCGAGAAGCAATGTCCAAAATTTGAACATGTATCAAGGACAATTGTATAACAGAAAGAAGAACCTAAACAAATATGAAATGGAAAGACACCGTAAATTTACTCTTTCTATTGCTGTACTTATTTTCTTTTTTATAGGCGCACCATTGGGAGCTATAATTAGGAAAGGAGGATTAGGTATGCCGGTTGTAGTTTCCATTTTGCTTTTTATTGCTTATTACATTGTGTCAATGACCGGAGAAAAATCGGCTCGGGAAGATGTGTGGCATATGTTTAATGGAATGTGGTTTTCGTCGTTTGTATTCTTCCCAATAGGTGTTTGGCTGTCGTATAAAGCAGGAACCGATTCGGCAATTATGACCGCAGAAACCTATATAAAGATTTTCAATAGAATAGGTTTGGGAAAGTTACTTGGCAAAAAGAGTAAAAAATGAATATTTTGCAAGTAACAAATAAAGTGCCTTTTCCTACCAAAGACGGTGGTGCTATAGCTTGTATGAATTTAACCCGTGGTTTTTCTCTTCTCGGAAACCGGGTTACCATTCTATCGATGAACACGGCGAAACACAATATTTCCTTGAATGAAATTCCTGAAACAGTTAAGGATTTGGCAAAATTTATATTGGAGGATGTTCCAGCAAATATTTTGGTAATTCCGGCAATTTGGAATCTTCTCTTTTCGCAAAAACCCTACAATGCTGTTCGTTTTATTTCTACTTCCTTTAAAACCAGGTTACAAACACTTTTAACTGAAAAACAATTTGATATAGTTCAATTGGAGGGATTATATGTGTGTCCGTATATTCCGGTAATTCGTAAATATTCCAAGGCAAAAATTGTTTATCGTGCCCACAATATAGAACACGAAATATGGGATAGAACGGCATTAAATTCGAAAGGAATTGTAAAATGGTATTTAAAAATATTGGCGAAACGAATAAAAATTTTTGAAACAGGATTATTAAATAAATACGATTTAATTGTTCCGATAACGAAGCGGGATGGAACAATTTTAAATAATTTGGGAAATACAAAACCATGTCATGTTTCGCAAACTGGAATAGATTCGTCGGTGCTAATTCCAAATGCAAAAAACTTGGAACACCCGTCACTTTTTCATATCGGATCGTTGGAATGGACTCCAAACCAAGAAGGACTCGTTTGGTTTTTGGATAATTGTTGGTTAGATATTCATGCTAAATATCCCGATTTAGAGTTTTATATTGCCGGTAGAAATGCACCAATTTGGCTGCAAAAAAAATTGGCTGCTCCGAATGTTGTTTTTAAAGGAGAAGTAACTGATGCTTACGAATTTATGAATTCAAAATCGATAATGGTTGTACCTTTGCATTCGGGTAGCGGGATGCGAATTAAAATTATAGAAGGAATGGCACTTGGGAAACCAATTGTAACTACACCTGTTGGTACAGAAGGTATTTTAACCACAACAGGTAAAAATATTATTGTTGCAGAAAATGCCACTGATTTTAAGCAGGCAATTTATGAATTAATAGAAAAACGTGAATATTTCGATAATATTAGCAAAAATGCAATTGAGTTCATTCATAAAAAATTTGATAATTTAGCTTCTGCCGGTGCACTGATTGAGTTTTATAAAAAACATATTGAATGACTTCGATTGTATTATTTTGGTTTCTTCTTTTTATCCTGTTTTATACTTATTTGGGATATGCGCTGGTTCTTTATATTTTGTTGAAATTAAAGTATGTGTTTTTCCCAAATCGATTTTTAGAAACCGATGATTTATACGAACCCAATGTTTGTTTATTTGTTACCGCTTTTAACGAAAAAGACTATGTTCGCCAGAAAGTTGAAAATTCGTTCTCGTTAGACTATCCAAAAGAAAAAATACAATATGTTTGGCTTACCGATGGCTCGGATGATGGAACGCCTGATTTGTTGAGAAAATACGAAAAACTCGAAGTTTATCACCAAAACGAAAGGCGCGGAAAGATGCATGCCATGAACCGGGGAATGAAATTTGTTAAGGCGCCCTTTGTTATTTTTTCCGACACGAATACTATTTTAGGTAAAGATTCGATTCGCGAGATAGTTGCAAAGTTTAGCAACCAAAAAACGGGTTGCGTAGCAGGCGAAAAAAGAATTATTGAAAAAGATTCCGAATCGGCTGCAGGAGCTGGTGAGGGTTTGTATTGGAGGTTGGAATCGTGGATTAAAAATATGGACGCTGAATTTAATTCTGCAGTGGGTGCCGTTGGTGAATTATTTGCAATTCGGACTGAACTTTTTGAAGATGTGGAAACGGATACGCTTTTAGACGATTTTATTATTTCGTTGCGAATTGCACAAAAAGGTTATCACATTGCGTACACACCAAATGCTTTTGCCGAAGAAACCGCATCGTTAAATGTAAAAGAGGAATTAAAACGAAAAATTAGAATTGCAGCAGGTGGTATTCAAACTATTTTTAGGTTGAAATCCTTGCTAAATCCATTTAAATTCGGTGTGCTTACTTGGCAATATTTTTCGCATAAAGTACTTCGTTGGACGCTTGCACCCGTCTCATTATTCTTAGTGTTGGTCGTAAATTTCATCATTATTCTTTCCAATGGAAATTGGGAGTTGACAAATTTTTACGTTCTGTTTTTTTACACCCAATTATTCTGTTATTTACTGGCAATTGTTGGTTGGTATTTCGAAAACAAAAAAATAAGATTAAAAATTCTATTTGTACCCTATTATTTTGTTTCTATAAATTATGCTTCGATTCGCGGTATCTTACGTTTTTTCAAAGGTAAACAAACTGTTAATTGGGAGAAATCGAAGCGTGCTTAGCAGAGTTTAAATCATATTCATCTCAATTATTTGTTGTATTTTTACAGCCTATTTTAAAACGGTTTTTGCATGACTGAAATTAAGTTGAATACCATTCCCGAAGCAATCGCAGCCATTAAAAAAGGCGAGATGGTTATTGTGGTTGACGATGAGGACAGAGAGAATGAAGGGGATTTTATTGTTGCTTCTGAAATGGTAACTCCTGAGATAATAAATTTTATGGCCATTCATGGGCGTGGTTTAATTTGTGTGGCTTTAACAGAAAAGCGTTGTCAGGAGTTAGACCTTAATTTGATGGTTGGTAAAAATACTTCCTCAAACGAAACGCAGTTTACGGTTTCGGTTGATGCAATTCACCCGGAAGTAACAACAGGAATTTCGGCAAAAGACAGGGCGGTTACCATTCAAATGTTAGTTGAAAATAATACAAGACCTGAGCAATTAGGGCGACCCGGTCATATTTTCCCATTAAAAGCAAAAAACAGAGGGGTTCTCAGACGAAGTGGTCATACAGAAGCCGCCGTTGATTTAGCTCGCCTCGCGGGTTTAAAACCATCCGGTGTTTTGGTGGAAATAATGAATGATGATGGAACAATGGCCAGGCTTCCCGAACTTTCAAAAATTGCTGAAAAGTTCAATCTCAAATTAATTACGATCAAAGATTTAATTTCTTTTCTTTTTCAAAGCGAAAGTTTAATTGAACGTGGAGAAGAGGTAATGTTGCCCACACAGTTCGGAGATTTTAAGATTGTTCCTTTTAAACAAAAGTCGAATGGAGCCGAGCATGTGGCTTTAATTAAGGGAAACTGGGAACCAAACGAACCAATTTGTACTCGGGTACATTCGTCTTGCATGACCGGAGATATATTTGGATCGTTACGTTGCGAATGTGGCGATCAATTACACGAGTCGATGAGAATGATTGAGAAAGCCGGGAAAGGTGTAATTGTTTATATGATGCAAGAAGGACGTGGAATCGGATTGCTCAATAAAATTGCTGCTTATAAATTGCAGGATGAAGGATTAGACACGGTTGATGCCAACTTACATTTAGGATTTAAAGCCGACGAGCGCGATTATGGAGTTGGTGCACAGATTTTGAGTAATCTTGGCGTTACAAAAATGAAATTGTTAACCAATAATCCGGTCAAAAGGGTTGGTCTGGAAGGATATGGTTTAGAAGTTACGGAAATCATATCAATAGAAATTGCACCCAACGAACACAATCAAAGATACATGAAAACCAAGCGCGACAGAATGGGGCATCATTTAAAAGATTTTAATTACGATAAATAAGATTATTGGCAAACCGCTTAATTTTATTATTAGCTCGTGTTATAATAATTATATTTGAAGTATAATTTAACTGAATAACATGAAAATTACTGCTTTAATTTACTTCTTTTTGTTGATTTTTATTTCGAATAGTTTTTCGCAAGACTGGCCAGATTGGCGCGGAGTAAACCGCAATGGTGTTTGGAATGAAACCGGAATTATAGAGAAATTTAATTCTGAAGTAATAGATATTAAATGGTCGGTTGAAATTGGTTCAGGTTATTCCGGGCCAACTGTTTCGAAAGGGAAAGTGTATCTCACGGATTTAAAAACAGAACCGTCACAAACCGAGGGTGCGCTCTGTTTCAATGAAAAAACAGGTGAGAAAATTTGGGAATTTCGTTATGATTGTCCGTATGAAGGAGTTGGTTATCCGGCTGGTCCGCGAGCTTCTGTTGTAATTAATAATGGCAAAGCATATTCGTTGGGTACAATGGGAGATCTGTTTTGTTTCGATGCTGAAAACGGGAAAGTACTTTGGCAAAAAGATTTAAATAAGGAGTATGAAATAAATATGCCTACCTGGGGAATTGCATCCACTCCTTTAATAGTAAACGAGAAAATTATTGTTCATGTAAGCGGAAGCGAAAATTCCGGTATTGTTGCGTTCAATAAGAATTCGGGGGAAGAAATTTGGCGAAATCTCGATGATCGGGCTGGTTATTCAGCACCAATTCTTATCAAAAAAACAGACAAAAGTGTGATTGTGAATTGGACGGAACACAGTTTGTCAGGATTAAATCCGGAAACAGGTAGAATTTATTGGCGATTTCCCTGGAAAACGGGTTCGGGTATGAGTATTGCCACACCGGTTTTGTACAACGACCACATTTTTGTGAGTGCTTTTTACAGCGGTTCGTTGCTAATAAAATTAGGTAACGATTATACTACTGCAGAAAAAGTTTGGCAGCGCAGTGGCGAAAGCGAACGAAAAACAGACGCGTTGCATTGTGTAATGAATACCCCGGTTATTATTGACGATTTTATTTATGGAGTTGATAGTTACGGTGAATTGCGTTGTTTAGAATTTGCAACCGGTAATCGGATTTGGGAAGACCAAACGGCAGTGAAAAGAAACCGTTGGGCAAACATTCATTTTGTTCAAAATAAAGACAAAATTTGGATGTTTAATGAACAAGGCGAATTGATTATCTCGAAACTTTCTAACGAGGGATTTGACGAAATTAGCCGTGCAAAACTAATTGAACCGTCTAAGAAACAACATCCGAGAGGAGTAGTTTGGACTCATCCAACCTTTGCCAATAAACATGTTTTTGTTCGAAACGACAATAAACTTGTTTGTGCTGATTTATCAAAAAAATAACAAAAGAAACACGAACTCTTTCTCCCCTGTTTTCAGGGGAGATGCCCGAAGGGCAGAGGGGTAATACTAACACAAAATGAAATCTAACTTAAAACTACTAATCTTTGCAACCCTGATTATTTTTAGTTGCACACAAAAACCTACTAATCCTAACATTATTCTAATTATGTGCGACGACCTTGGCTGGGGCGACACGGGATTTAATGGAAATGAAATTATACAAACTCCCAATCTCGATTTTCTGGCAGGAAAAGGAATTACTTTTAGTCGTTTTTATTCTGCATCTGCAGTTTGCTCTCCAACACGTGGAAGTTGTTTGACTGGAAGAAATCCATATCGATATGGCATTCCAACTGCAAATGCCGGACACATGAAAAAAGAGGAAATAACTTTGCCTGAACTGTTAAAAGATCAAGGTTACGAAACAGGGCATTTTGGTAAATGGCATCTCGGAACTTTAACCACAAAAGTAAAAGATGCGAACCGTGGAAAACCGGGCGATTCAACACATTATAGTATTCCTTCAATGCACGGTTATAATACTTATTTTGTTACCGAGTCGAAAATACCAACCTACGATCCAATGTGGAAACCAAAAAAGTTTGACATTGAAAAAGGCGAAGGTTTAAGATATGGTTGGAAAGCAGTTCAAAATAAAAATGATGCAGAAAAGTACGGTACACATTATTGGAATGGAGTTGAAACTGCCGAGACGGAAAATATGGAGGGTGACAATTCGAAAGTAGTAATGGATCGGGTGATTCCATTTATTGAAAATTCAGTCGAAAATAATAATCCTTTCTTTTCTGTGGTTTGGTTTCAAACACCACATTTACCGGTTGTTGCTAACGAAGAAATGATGGCAGAATACAGTAATTATTCACATGTAGAACAAATTTATTACGCAACAATTTCCGGAATGGACAAACAAGTTGGACGACTTTGGGAAAAGCTTATCGAGCTGGGTGAAGCAGAAAATACAATGATTTGGTTTTGCAGCGATAACGGTCCGGAAAGAGATACTCCGGGTAGTGCAGATCCTTTTCGCGAAAGAAAACGATCGCTTTACGAAGGTGGAGTTCGGGTGCCGGCTTTTTGTGTTTGGCCAAATAAGATTGCTGCCAATCAAAAAACAGATTTTCCCGCTTTTACCAGCGATTATTTGCCAACCATAACAGAAATTCTTAATATTAATTATCCCGACAATAGGCCGATTGATGGAGTTAGCCTTACAAATTTATTAAACGGAGAATCTGTTGATCGGGAAAAACCAATGGGATTTCAATATGGCGGAAAGATGTCGTGGGTTACACAAAAATACAAATTGATTAGTACTGATAAGGGAGAAACTTTTGAATTGTATAATCTAATAAATGACAAAGAGGAAACGAATAACCTGGCCGCTTTAAATACTGACTTAGTTAATCAAATGAAATCGGAATTATTTAACTGGATAGAATCTTGTAAATTATCATCGAAAGGTGCAGATTACAAATAACCGTTAGTTTTTTATAAATTATATAGTCGAAAAAAAAGGATGAGTTTCTTTTCAACAAAAGAAATCCATCCTTTTTAAATCTATTATTAAAATTTAATCTACCAATCTTTTGGCCAATCGGAAAGGCCTTTAAAAAACTGTAGATCTTTATAATGTGGTTTTGTAAGATTTTCAATAGCTAACATTTCATCTTCAGTTAAAGGAGAGAAATTTTTAGCAATCTGTACATTTTCTTCTAACTCTTCAAGCTTATCAATTCCAACAATTGCAGTACTAATTGGGAAAGTAAATACATATTCCAAAGCTTGTTTCATTGTAATAATTCCGCCCTTTGAAAAAATTCTGTCGCGAGCAGGAATTTTCATGGCAACAATTCCTACATTTTTTTCTACGGCAGTAGGTAATAATTTTTCAACTACCGGATCGTGATGTTTATCCGCCGCATTTATGGCAGTTAATATCGTATCGAAAGGGAATCTTTCAATTAAGATTCGTAATTGATCTGGTGATTCATGACCTGTAACTCCAAGAAAACGAACCACTCCTTCATCTTTTGCTTTCTGCATGGCTTTTAAAACGCCATCGTTGGTAAATATTTTATCAATATCTTCCTTTTCTTTACTTTTTACATTATGAATTTGCCAAAGGTCAATTTTATCGGTTTGCAGATTTTTTAAAGATTTTTCCAAATGCCTCATCGCTCCATCGTACGTTCTATCGTGAGTTTTTGTAGCAATAAAAGTCTCCTTTCTTCTTGTTTTTAATACCTGCCCAACGTATCGTTCACTTGTTCCCTGAAGTGGAAGTTGATCTTCACCGTCTTTTGCCCGGCCGTAATAAGCCGAAGTGTCGATGTAATTTACACCAAGATCTAATGCGCGGTTTATTATAGCAAGTGCATCTTTTTCTCTACCTGGAATTTCAACAGTACCCTGCGCACCCAAACTGAACAAACCAATGTTATAACCTGTTTTTCCAAATTTACGCGTCGGCATTGCACCTTTAGCCAGAGAATTTATCATTGCTGTAACAGAGCTGGATCCACTATAAAATCCGGCTGCTACCGAAAGACCAATCATCTTTTTTATAAATTTTCTTCTGGAATCAATTGTGTAATTTTTCATAATGTTCTAAATTATTTACGCATTAAAACTAATCATTGTATCTGAATATTAAAAATACTTATTGGATGACTATTTTTAAACTCAAAAAAAGTCTGAAAATAGATTCTAAAAAATCATATAAAATTAATTATCGATTTAATATTGGAATTGATTAAATTGCAGAAATTGAATCGAAAAACATATTTGCTGTACAAACTAAAACCACTTAAAATCTAATAAAATGAAGTTTAAGGAACTCGGAATTAAATTTTTCATCATTGTATTGGTCGCGTCCGGATTGTTTTCTTGCAGCCAATTTCAACAATCAGAACAATATTCAAAACCAAACATTATTTACATTTTAGCCGATGATTTGGGCTATTCAGAAGTAGGATGTTATGGTCAAGAAAAAATAGAGACACCAAATATTGATGCCCTTGCAACAAACGGAATGCTTTTTACACAACATTATGCGGGAGCGCCAGTATGTGCTCCATCCCGTTGCGTTCTTCTAACCGGAAAACATTTAGGTCATGCACAAATTCGTGGAAACGATGAATGGGCTTCAAGAGGCGATGTGTGGGATTTTGAAGCAATGGCAAATGACCCTAATTTGGAAGGACAGCGACCTTTAAAACCTGATACAAAAACCATTGGCAGAATGTTGCAGAGTGCTGGATATAAAACCGGAATTGTAGGCAAGTGGGGACTCGGTGCGCCACTAACCGAAGGTATTCCTAACAAACAGGGTTTCGATTTTTTTTACGGTTATAATTGCCAGCGCCAGGCACATACATTTTTTCCGGT
>Ga0307988_1001829_pt1 | contig 11280 bp, 10 predicted proteins | sample EllFjometagen183_FD_203166 | JGI IMG/M metagenome (GOLD analysis project Ga0307988, IMG submission 203166) | Marine microbial communities from Ellis Fjord, Antarctic Ocean - #183 | ecosystem: Environmental > Aquatic > Marine > Unclassified | place: Southern Ocean | collected 2014-10-08 | reverse complement strand
AAAATTACATTAACTACTAAAAGCAAAACAATGATAATTAAAATTCTCTTTACGTAATCCATAATTAATTCTCCTCTTTTTTTCATTCCCAAAATTTCTTATCCAAACCTCTATATTGTACCGCTTCACTTATATGTTCTACACAAATGTTTTCGCTTCCTTCCAAATCTGCAATGGTTCTAGAGACTTTAAGTATTCTGTCGTACGCTCTGGCAGATAATCCCATTTTATCCATTGCCATCTTTAAAATGGATTTACTGTCTTCATTTAGTATGCAGTGTTTTCTTATTAGCTTTGATGTCATTTGAGAGTTACTGAAAATATTGCTACCTTCAAATCGTTTTAATTGAATTTCTCGTGATTTATTTACTCGTTCTCTTATATCAGCGGATTTTTCACCGGTAGGAATACTACTAAGCTCATCATATTTCACAGCAGGAACTTCAACGTGAATATCAATCCTATCAAGTAGCGGTCCGGAAATTCGTGAACGGTATCTTTGAATATTTCCAATTGGGCAAGAACAGGAATGTCCTTCAACCTCACTTCCAAAATATCCACATGGACAAGGATTCATAGAGGCTACCATCATAAATTTTGCTGGAAATTCCAAGCTCTGTGTAGCGCGGGAAATTGTAACAACTTCATCTTCTAAAGGCTGACGTAACACCTCTAAAACTGATTTTTTAAATTCGGGAAGTTCATCCAGAAATAACACTCCATTATGGGAAAGTGAAACTTCTCCCGGTTTGGGATAACTTCCACCACCAATTAGTGCAACATCACTTATCGTATGATGCGGAGAACGGAAGGGACGGCTGGTCACGATCCCTTTTTGAGCTCCAATAAAACCTGCAACAGAATGGATTTTGGTGGTTTCTAAAGCTTCTTCAAGTGTGAATCCGGGTAATATTGTTGAAATTCTTCTAGCCATCATAGTTTTACCGGATCCTGGTGGTCCCAGCATTAGTACATTATGCCCTCCGGCTGCTGCAACTTCCAGGGCACGTTTTACATGATATTGTCCTTTCACATCAAACATATCAACCGGACTTTCATCTAGATGTGAGAACATTTCACTTTTATTAACTTTAAAAGGTTCAATTGTTAGTTTATCTTCCAAGAAATTTACAACTTCATTTAGAGAGGATGCTGGATAGACATTCAATTCATCAATTATTGCTGCTTCTTTAGCATTTTCATAAGGAAGAATAAGCCCATCAAGTTTATCTTTCCAGCATGCAACTGCAACTGGAAGTACACCATTCACAGGGCGTAAACTTCCATCCAGAGCAAGTTCACCAATAAAAGCATACTTTTCTAATTTTGTAGTTTTCATTTGATTTAGAGCAAAAACCAATGCCAGTGAGGTTGGAAGATCAAGAGCAACACCATCTTTCCTAATATCTGCTGGAGCCAAATTTACAGTGTAACAATGTGTAGGAAAACGGAAACCTGAATTCTTAATCGCCGCAGAAACACGATCTTTACTCTCTTTAACGGAGTTTGATGGTAGACCAACTATAGAGAATTTCGATAATCCTCCTTTTATATCTGCTTCTACTGTTATCTGCTGTGCATCGATTCCCTGAATTGCATAAGATATTGTTTTCCCGTACATTTTCTGCTCCTTCTATTAGAATTTATTTCAGAATTATGCTATATTACCATTCGTCATTGCGAGGAGTGAAAGCGACGTGGCAATCATTTCTCTCTTTTCTTTCAGCAATTTAGATTACTTCGTTTGTAACAGCAAGAAGAAAATCTTGCAAAGACACATTTTTTTTAAATTATCAGTAATCTAACCATTACAAAGGTCAAGAAAAGCAAGAAGTATAACAACCTTCGCAAGGTCTCTGTTCCTTTTACTTTCCAATCACAACTGTAATTTTCTTTGAATATACTTTCTCACTTTCACGTGCAGTTGCTTGCATCAAAACAATATAAACTCCTACTGGAAGTTTTTTTTCATTATCATTCCTGCCATCCCAGATGATATTCCCTGAAGAGGATTGCAAAACCTGGTCAACAAGCCTTCTTATCATTCTTCCTTTGAGATCAAAAATACGCAGAGTTACTGTACTCAAAACTTCAGGTAAAGCATAAGAAAATATTGTTCGTTCATCGCGATAGGGTGAAAACGGATTGGGTGCAACATTCAATTTCATGTTATTAGGAAGCATCTGAACAAAAATGCTGTTTGCTCTTCCTGGTGTGCAACCGTTGGTGGAAGGTCCCCAGTTTTGTGAAACAGCATTAATTTCAGGATTTACTCTCTCAATTGAAACACCGTCCAATTCATCATTCCAATCTGGTTGAAAGAAAAATTCTTCGAGCAGATTTCTACATTCATCCATTAATAATATTTGTTCTCCATCGTTGGAAAGAGATGATAATCCAGTAAAAATCATAATGTCATCAAGATCATATTTGGCTCTTAGCGAATCAACATCATTTTCTTAATTTGTGATCAAATAATAGTTTTCATCGCAATAAGGAATTTCAAGAGTATCTTCATCAACCACGAGAATGATCTCTAAGAGGTCTGGAATTTGAAAATTATTTGTTATCTCGATCCATTCTGGTTCATCTCCATCGGGGTCATACATTATCTCATTAATTACAAATGGCAGAGATCCGCTATTATAAAAGCTAAAGTCAATATTGTTGTTGGGATTCATATCGTTTTCCGAAATTACTTCATACAAGAAACTGAAATATCCACCTTCCACAATATCAGTTGCAAATTCAAATAATAGGGAATCTTCCAAGCTGATCTCATCTGTATAAATATTTTCTGAAGGATATTCACCATTAATTATCAAATCACAAGAAATAGCTGCGCCGAAGATGTTTTCCAAACCAATATTCTTGATTATAACCGAATGATTGATTGAGTTTTCATTAATCTGTAAAATATCAAATTCCAAACTTAAATCATATTGCATAGGAAGAACACTGTTCGGAAAAGTAGGTGTTCCTAAACTGTCAGTACAAATGCTCCATAAAATGTTTTCATCATCAAATGGATCTATTCGTTCAATAGAAAAATCTGAAGGACAGCTATTCCCATTATAAGATGTTGAATCTAATTTTGTTTCAAACTCATCACTTAAAATCAATGTTTCATCTGTATTATTCAAAGACGTCCATTCTGTTGCAAAAATAACTTTTTGAGGATCAACTTCAGGATAGGTTTGTAGAAACAAAATTGTGTCTTGGCATACAACAATAAAATCGAGTGGAGGGATATATCCGTAAAAGCTAATTATACCACCGGATGCATCCATTATTCTCAAGTTATACACACTATATCCACATTCCGTTCGATTGAATATCTCAACCCACTCCTGATTGGTGCTGAGCGGTTTGAACATGATTTCATTAAGAACAAAAGGTGAAGCACCGTTTAATATTGAGTTTTCAACATAATTATTCTCTAACTCATTATCATAAAGGTAGATAAGTTCAATTGCAATTTGATGATATCCATTTGCTAATTCTCCAATTTGACATGAAAAGTCTATTGTGCTTTCTGCTGGGATTGCGGGAAGTTCATAAGTTCCAATAAGTGTGTCATTTACTGCGATATTAATGCTGGCAGCCAAGTTATCCACATTTTCCGTGGATAAGTTTGAAACCTCTGTTTGAAGCCAGTATTCACCACTATTTTCGTAAATTTCAAGGTTGCTAATTGCCAAATCAATCGGGTAAAAATTTGCTTCACCCGGTGTAGGTTCGTTACATTCGAAAAAATCTAATTCACAATTATTAGAATCTTCTCCATCATGTTTTCTTGCTAACGTATTTCCATCACTTACATCAAGAGCAAAATATTCTCCGGGATTTGAAATATCATCGGGAAGTTCATTATCATTTGGAGAATCATAAAGAATAGTATCAGTATATAATCCATCTGCCGAGATCAAGCGAATTCCATCTGTTTCAGAACCACCATTCTGAAAAGCCAAACTGGTTGTTAGGTCAGTATCGGGAACAAATTCTTCTCCAATGAGAAAATATGAGTGTGACGGAATCGTATAGCCAGAAAACAAATCAAAAGCATAAACAAGCTCAAATTGTCTTCCAGCTTTCCGAATCATCCAACCATTTAAATTTACTGATTGATCAGAATTATTATACAATTCAATCCATTCATAACCACTATCGGAGCCATCGGGATCATAAAGCACTTCATTAATTACAACATTCTGAGCTAAAATGAGTGTGGTGAAAATAATAATTATAATAACCATTGAAACTTTCATATAAAAATCCTTTAAATCTAAGTTTGAGTGTTGCAGGAAATATAAAATCAGTTCTTTTGCGTTATTTTCATATTAGTCTTTCGCGAATCTATCTTTAAAGCCTGGTACAATCTCCATATTTGCATTATTCTTATTTGCTCCAACACATAAATTTAACATAACTTCAAAATAATGTAATTCATCTTCAAAAATTATAATACTCTCTTTCAATTCTTCTTTGCTGGTTTTTATGCCTGAGCAGACATTTTTACCATTCAGTTCGATCTTCCAGTCAGCAGTAAATTCATATTCCTCAGATGCAATTTTTTCTCCGGTAACCGACATTTCAATTTCAGTTTTATATGAAATTTCCTGATTATCATTATTGAAAATAGTATATTCAGCAACTCTTTTTGCATGTATATTATTTTTGAATTTATTTCTATTGCTCGTGCTACTGCTGTTGAAGGCTCAGAAAATACTGACATTATTGAATCACCGATATGCTTAACTATTAAACCGTCATTGTTCTCTTCAATAATTGGAATTAGAAGCTGATTGTGGATTTTTCGAACTTTTGCAGAAAATACTTCTCCCTTAGTCTCCGTGAGATTAGTAAAACCTTTGATATCAGTAAACATAACAGTTAAAACAGAGGTTTTCCTAAGTTTACGGTAATCATCCACCGTCGATAATTCTTTTTGTGAAAGTGAATAATTCTGTTTAATGGCATTCTTTTCAATCATAAACAAACCTGCGTATTTGGGATTTATTTTTTCGTAATTTAAGGCTGGTTAAAAAAAACTATTAACTAATTACTCTGTCAATACTTAAATATATTTTCGATAATATCGGATGGAATTATTGATGCAGGTTTGCGGATTTCTGCAAGTTTTTCTGCAGTTTCTCCCATTAAGTAAGAAGCTGAAATTGCTGAATCTTTTAAAGATAATTGCTGTGCAGCAAATGAAGTAATAATGCCTGCAAGGACATCACCGCTTCCACCTGTAGAAAGTCCGTCATTACCTGTTGTATCAAATACAAAACCTGTTTCATCACAATATATCGAAGTAGCACTTTTTAGTAGAACCTTACATCTATTTTTTTCTACAAAATCCTTTAAGAATTGTAATGAATTTGATTCAAGTCCTTCTGTGGTAACATCACATAATCGAGCAAACTCACCAATGTGTGGAGTTAAAAGTACCTGTTTTCCAACAAGATCTTCAAGAATCGTTTTGTTATCTGAAATTATATTTAGAGCATCAGCATCAAGTATCAGCGGTTTGTTCCAAGATTTTGCTATTTTACTTATCAATTCAACCATTTCTTCAGATCTTCCAATGCCAGGACCGATCAATAGAACATCCATGGAGTTAAGTTTGCAAATGAATTCCTCTGTATCTTCTTTAAAATCAGGAAGTGGAATCGTATAAGTCATTACTTCTAATAGTTGATTTTCAAAAATTGTTTCAAGACCTAACGGGTGAAATAGCGTGATTAATCCAGCACCAGAGCGTAAGGCAGCTTTAGATGCTAAAATGGCAGCTCCTGTAAATCCGGGTGAACCAGCGATTATTCCTACTCTTCCATAATTGCCTTTATGTGAGAATCTGCTACGATGTGGGAATACAACGTTTTCAATTGTTGCAAGTTTTCCTTTTAATGAAAATTTCAAAAATACATCATCAGGAATTCCAATATCAACAACCAGAATTTCACCACTTCTTGCTCTGCCCTCACCTAATAATTGCCCATATTTCATGGCAGCCATTGTGAGTGTGAAATCGGCATCTATAGCTGTTATAGCCTGCCCGGTATTTGCATCAATTCCACTGGCAATATCTATTGCTACAACTGTTTTCTCAAAAGAATTGATCTTGTTTATAACATCTGCTTGTAAACCTCTAACTTCATCTTTAAATCCAACACCGAATATTGCATCAATTATCAGATCAAAATTAGTTAGATCATCTAGTTCTTCTTCAATTATCTTTATAGAAATACCATTTTTTTTGCACAGTTCATAATTTGAAAGGGTTTCTCTGCTCATCTTGTCGGTGTTCCCCAACAAAAATATTTCAGGATAGTGCTGCCATTCATGTAAATAACTGGCAATCACGAATCCGTCTCCGCCATTATTTCCGCTCCCACAAAAAATTGCAATTTTACTCTCAGGTAATATTAGATCATTAATAAATTCACTGCATCCTTTACCTGCATTTTCCATTAATTTCTGACCTGCAATTCCAATATTCTCTATTGTGAATTTATCTATTGCATACATCTCTTCTCGTGAAAGTACATACATAATAAAGTCCTTTTAAATTTAATTAATCTAAATTAATTTTTACACTTCCGGTAATACTATTTCAAATGTCGTTCCAACATCCACTTCACTTTCTAAAACTCTTATTTTTCCTTTATGGTATTCTTCTACAATGCGATGTGCTAAACTAAGCCCCAGTCCCCATCCCCGTTCTTTATTTGTAACCCCGGGGCGGAATATTTTTTTATACATTTTCTTAGGCATTCCTATTCCTTCATCAGCAATATGAATATATGTTTTATTCTTTTGTGAAAAAGCTTTTACGCCAATACTTCCATCTCTTTGTTTCATTGAATCAATACAGTTTTTTAACATATTTTCTAAGGTCCATTTTATAAGATCCGGATCCAAGTTTATCTTTCTATCCTCAATTTCACTTTCAAATGTTATTGCAATTTTGTTGGAAACTGCTGGTAGTCTTCGTTCAAAATGTTCTATTGTTTCCTGAATAATTTTATGCAGACTGCACGGTTGGAATTTCATTATCGAGCCAACTTTACCAAAACGCGAAGCAATTTTGTTAAGTCTTTCCACATCTCCGCGCATAAACTCAAGCATTTCATGGAGTTCTTTTCCTTCTTTGTCTTTACCCGTTTTAGAGTGAATTACATCTATCCAACCACTCAAAGAAGAGAGAGGGGTTCCAAATTGATGGGCTGTTTCTTTAGCCAAACCTACCCACAGAATATCACGTTCTGTTTTTTTTATTGTATAAACACCAAACATCCCTAAAAAAACATAGAGAAATATCAATACCATTCCAACATAAGGCATCAATTTTAATTGAATCATTGTTTGTGAATCACCGTAAAACACATAGCTATAAATTCTATCATCTTCATCACTTAGTTTAAGTGGAATCATCGAACGTTTTGCTTCCATCTTCTTTACCATATTAGTTATAATTGTTTGATGCCGTGTTTCCAACTCATCAAAATTAACTTTTGGGATATCTATATTTTCCCATGAGAATGGTGCTTTAAGGCTGTCAGTTAAGATAATTGGATAATCAATTCCAGGAAGAATTTCTTCCATAAAATATTGGAATAGGAAGTGTTCCAGATTCACATCGGTAGGCATACCCACAAATTTTGAATAAAGATCGGGCACTATTTGCACATCTTGTTTTACATTATTTATTACAATATTAGTAAATAGGATGAACCCAACAAGCAGAAGCACACTTCCAGTTATAAAATAAACCTTAAGAAGCAGACTTCTGTTATTCGCTTTCTTTTGTAATTTCCCAGATTTCATCTAATTGCTCCAAGCTTGCATCAAGCATGTTTTTTTCATTATTTTTAAAATGAAGCTCTACTTTTTTGAATCGATCTTCAAATTTTTTGATAGTTCTTCTTAGTGCTGTTTCTGTATCAAATCCTGATTTTCTAGCAACATTTACAATTGAAAATATCATGTCACCCAACTCATTCTGCATTTCATCTGTATCTTTATTTTTATAAGCTTCTTTAAACTCCTGTACTTCTTCGTCCAGTTTATCTATCGCCGGTGCAAGATCTGGCCAGTCAAAACCAACAGAAGCAGCTTTTTCCTGCATGCGCTGCGCCACAATAAGTGCAGGCATATTTTGTGGAATTCCATCAATTGCTGATGAACGGGAATGTTTTTTTTCTACTTGCTTTATCCGCTCCCAATTCATTTTTACGCCCTCTGCATCTGTAGCATGTCCATCTCCAAAAATGTGTGGATGCCTTCTTATGAGCTTTTTGTTGATCTGCTCAAGCACTTCTTCCATTTGAAATTGATCTGCTTCTTTTGCAATTTGTATTTGCATAATAATATGCATCATTAAATCACCTAACTCTTCTGCAAGATGTTTGTAATCTTTATTTTCAATCGCTTCCACAGATTCGTATAGTTCTTCTATAAAATTTGGAATTAGAGTTTCGTGAGTTTGCTTTAAATCCCAAGGACAACCATTTTTTTTATCACGTAGTTTTTCTATAACTTTAACTAATTTATCAAATTCTTTCATTTTTCCTCAAGTTCTGTCTCCTGATCTTCATCAATTATTTCTTCTGGTACAATATCGATATTGTTTTCCCAGCTTTCAACTGTTTTTTTATTCTTTATTTTTTTTCTTATAACACCAACGATCAAAATTAGTGGGAGTATTCCCCAAATTACTCCAGTAGAAGCCATTAATATTTCTACTCTTAAATGTGTTTTAGAGTAATCTTCAAACTGATCTGAAAATGCTCTGGTAGTCATAAAAAAACTATTTAAGAAAGCACTTTCAAAATTCCCAGATGACTCAGCTATATCCCATAATTTGTAGAAAGAGTCTCTTTTTTTTGTATAAAGATATTTTATAGCTAATCCGGATTTTGCATAAAACGATTCCCACTCAACAATGTTTTTTGGATATGTGTACTTCATTTGTTTAAGCTGCTGGGAATTCCCTAAAATAGAATTCTTTGCGAAATTCAATTCGCGATCAATTCCCATATCTCCAGTAAAATAAACCGCCATACCTTCGTTGAACCAGAGTGGTGGATCTTTCCAAAAACACCCTACAAAATGATGAATATATTCATGCAGCAAAAGCTTACGTATATTAGAGATGGTTTTTAAATACTTCGGATTTTTGAGGAAAATTGTTTTGTTCCTTCTATTGTAAAAGCCAGAACTATGTTCAAAAATTGCTGAGTGCTTTTGTGTCCATTCATCGTAAACCTTATTATCAGCCGCCACGACAACATTCACTGGAATATCGAGGTAAGAACCTACACTTTTTTGAAATGACTGAATATCTTTGTCTAACTGGATGATAAATTGGGAAGAAGCAGTAGTATCCTTAGCTTCTGCAAATAAAATTATATCTTGATATTGTATTTTCTCATACTTGATATTTGAAGCTGAAAGTAAGGGAAAAAGGTAAAGCAGAATAAGTAAAATAAGTACGTTTTTCAGTTTGAACGTATCATTCTCCAAGAATACGTTTTTTAATTTTATCAGTCAGTTTTTTTATATTGAATGGTTTAAAGATAACGTCTTGCAATCCAGCTTCTCGGGATTTAACAACAACATGATCAGGATCATAACCAAACCCGGTCATCATAATTATTGGCAAGTCTTCATAAAGTTCTTTCGTGCGAGAATATAGTTCATAACCATCCATATCCGGCATAGCAATATCTGTGAGTAGTAAGTCAATGTCACCAGCCATAATTCTATTTAATGCTAAATATCCTTCGTTCTCACAGATAACTTCCAATTCGGAGCAGCATTCTCGTAATTCAATTTTCAAATAATCTGTTATAGAGACATCATCATCTACAATTAAAATTTTATGACCCATTTTCAATCCTTAGTCCAACAATTCTAAACTATGTTAGATTTGACTTAATCTTAAGTTGCGACTTTTTATAGAATTCATTTAAACTATCAAGAATTATTTTATCTTCACTATTAACTAGATAATTATAAACAATCCAGCGTTCTGCAAGTTGATCTTTGTTAAAGGATAATAACTCATTTTCTCTGTATTCAACAGAGATAAGCGGAAAATCTTCCTTATGTGAATTTTCGACCAGTCCACTCAATCTTCCGTCGTTAATTGTATAACTTATATTATTCTTGTTGAATTCCAAATTTAAGCTTTTAGTAATTTTACAAAATTTCAAATATTCAAAATATTTTTTTATTAACTGAATTTTAGTTTTTAGTTTTTCTGCTTTTTCAAATTGAAGATCATTGAACAGATTTTCATACTCATTTTGTTTGAAAGACAATAGCTCTTTGGGTGAAATTATATATGGTAGAATTGCATTTTTGTAAGTTTCATTTTTTTCTTTAATGCACCAACCAAGGCATTTATCATTTTTATATCGTTCGCAAGGATATGGTTTTTCATCAGGACAAAGTGGATATTGAAACATTTCTGCCATTACATCTAGAAGGTCGAACAGGAAAAACCTATCCTTGAAAGGACCAATGTAAAACCTGTTCTGTTGCGTGTCTTCAGCTACTTTTATATATGGTGGCTCATTAAAATTAATTGCTATATAAACATATTGTTCAAAAGGTTTGATTATGGAATTGAATTCGGGATAAACAGAATTTTCTAATTTTTTTTGATGAACTAGTGCTGCAAAAAGGGATATGTGTTCTTCAAATGCAATTTCTGCAGTTTGAGAAACAAGTTGAAATATATTTTTGTCATCTTTTGCTACTTCAAATAACTGCCTGATGCTTTTATCAAGATTTGATGTTTTGTTGATATATAAAATTTTATTATCGTCAGATAATGTGAAAATTCCTGTTCCTGATGGAATTTTTTTTTTAAGCATTTCTGTTTTATTAAATTTAATCATGAAGCTCAAACTTGGAATCTGATTTATACTGTCAATTACAAATTAGGAATTACGCATTTGGAATGAAAAGAAGGAAGAATATAGTAAGCAGAAAGTAGAAAAAAAAGCTAAAGAAGAGAGTAGTTAGTGAAAAGTGGAATACACCAAGACGACAAGTGTTGATTAATGGTTGGCGTGCTACCACGTTCTTTCCACTCTTCTTTTTGTTCTGATGTGGAGCTGCTTGTTGGCGGAATATTTCAATCAATTCTCCGACCAATGGTTAAAGAATTATTTCTCATAGATACCATTAAAAAGTTTCTCAATATTCTTAGAAATATCCTCTTTAGAAGGAAGAAGCTTTTCGTATTGTTTAGGCAATTTATCG
>Ga0307988_1001828_pt1 | contig 11288 bp, 17 predicted proteins | sample EllFjometagen183_FD_203166 | JGI IMG/M metagenome (GOLD analysis project Ga0307988, IMG submission 203166) | Marine microbial communities from Ellis Fjord, Antarctic Ocean - #183 | ecosystem: Environmental > Aquatic > Marine > Unclassified | place: Southern Ocean | collected 2014-10-08 | reverse complement strand
ACAGCACGTACTATGTATGGAGCTATTGGAATCAAAGTATGGGTATACCATGGATTGGTTTTCAAAAATCAAGAGTTAAACTAATCGGAATCTATTGAATGTAAATAAAAAAAATTCCTTCCTACGGTAAGGAATTTTTTATTTATGATATTAATTTATAAATTAAATATATTTGTCTATATCGCCGAGATCTGCGAGCTGGTCAAAATTTGCGTCTTCAGTTGGTTGAGGAGATGTTTCCCGTTTAGCCATTCTTTTATCTTTTCTTTTTGTTCGTTTTTCAATACGTGCTAATTTTTTCTCAGAAAATTGTTTTTCCCCATTTGTGGTCATTGCAATATCTTGAACTTCTCTCTCGGGAATAGTATAAGTTTCTTCAGAAGGAACAGGCGTCTTTAATTGTGCCACCGTAGGAGAAGCATCAGCCCTTTCTTTTTGTGCTTTTGCCAATAATGGCCGCATTTGCTGATTATCTGGAGAGAAAAATGCTGCAAGAGTTCCTTTTCCAACCATTCCATCGGTTCCAGAGCTAGTTACTGATTGGAAAGCTTTTCCAAAGAAACTTCTGCGATCTTCTGGTACATCTGCACCAAAAGCGTCAGCAATTTCTCCATTAATTTTCCACCAATCACCAGCGTTATAATTGTCTCCTCCGTACTTGGTATTAATTTTGGCTAAATTTTCAAATATTTTCCAATCCCATGAATCAGGGGATCCAATGTTGTTTTTATAAATCTCAACAAAACTATTTGCCGTATTATCAAGTCCAGTATCCAAAATACGATTTACTCCTGCGTCTAATCCATTAAGAAAATCGCCTACCTGCAGGCCAGCAATAGATTTTGTGTCATCATCAAGGTGTTGAGAGAGAGCTCCTTCAATAACCTGTGTCATCAAATTCCCGAGTAAGGCTTTTTCATCAGGGGAGAGATTTTTTGTTTTTTCCTCAATTTCTTGTACTTTTTTATAAATTTTTTCATTTTGAAGGGGACTCAAGTGTGAATGAGCATCATCTTCCATTAATCCTCCTTGTATCTGTTCGTAGTGTTTTTCTACAAATGAAGATCCTTCGGGATGTCCCATGAATAGAAAATTGTTCCGAGGGAAAGAGGCTGATAGCCGAGTAAGATTTTTCATATATTAAAATTAAATCTTTATATCATACCTTTAAAGTACAAAAAATACAAGAGTCATTGGTTGTCCAGAAGTTCTTCTTTTGCGATATTTAAAAATCAAGAAATTCTTGTTCCATTTTTTCAAGTTCCAGTAGTTCTGCTGCATGATCCTGGTACTCTCTTTTTTTTGACACCTCTTGAAGTCCCCTTTGTGCAGCATGACTCAAGTCAGAGAGGAAATGAGGATTCTTTTCGGTTATTTTTCCCAGAAGAGATTCTTGTCTATGAAGCATTCCCGCGAGAAAATCTACGACTTGTTTGAATTTTTCTTCAGAAAAATTTTCCGATTCTTTTAAAATTCGTTCTTTTGTCTCGTTTTTCATAAGAATATTTTTTTTCAGTAGCTCTTGTAGAGCGATCTTTTGTGAGGAGCTATCCATGTTTTTGGAATAAATACTGCTTCAGTCTAATTCCTTTTCCCATTCCCTCAAAGATTTTTTTGTGGGATCCTTATTGTTCTGGCATAAAGCGGACACAAGATAAATCGAATAAAAAGAGGAAAGAAAAGCGTTAATTAGCTACTAAAAGATTAAATTTCATAAAAAACATTAGAAATAAATATCTTTTTACAAAGACTTAGCATGGGGACCGCATTTGAGGATGAAATTTCTCTCTGAAAAAACTTGACACGGAGTTGGTAATGCCTAGAATCCGACGGCTTTTTGTGCACTAGAAAATGTTACAACCAAAACGAGTAAAACATCGAAAACAGCACCGTCTCCGCTCTCAGAGCAAGGGGATTTCTACACGAGGTGCAGCAGTATCATTCGGAGATATTGGAATCAAGACTGTTGAGGCAGGAGAAGTTTCTGCACGACAGATTGAGGCCGCACGTCGAACGATTACACGCGCTGTAAAACGAGGAGGAAAGGTGTGGATCCGCGTATTTCCAGATAAGGTACTTACTGCAAAAGGAGCAGAGGTTCCAATGGGATCGGGAAAAGGGTCACCTGATAAATGGGTGTGCCAAGTGAAGCCAGGAAGAGTTTTATTTGAAATGGCTGGAGCAGATATCGAACTCATGCGAGAGGCGCTTAAATTGGCGACATACAAATTGCCATTGAAATGCAAAATTGTTACCCCTGAAATCTGATGAAAATCCAGGAATTACGTCAAATGACAACAGCAAAGCTTATTGTGCTATTAAAGAACACAAGACGTGAAGCTGCCGCAGCACGTTTCCGTCTTAATACGGGACAAAATCAGAATTCTGCTGCGTTGAAAAAAATGCGAACAATGATTGCTCAAATCAACACATTGATTCATGAGCAAAAATTAGCTGATATTGCAAAAAAATGATTACTAAGAAAGGTACGGTTACAAAGTTGTCTAGTATTCAGACTATCCAAGTGGAGGTAGTAGAGCGTCGACAACACTCGAAGTACAAGAAAATGTACCGAATTACAAAAAAGTTCCTTGTGCATGATGAAAAAAATCAAGCAAAGGAAGGGGACTTGGTATTGATCCAGCAATGCCGACCAGTTTCAAAGCGAAAACACTGGGAACTTCAATCAATAGTGAAATGATTCAACATATGAGTTGGCTTCGTGTTGCAGATAACACTGGTGCAAAACAGGTATGTTGCATTAAAGTGCTCGGTGGTTCAAAACGCCGATATGCACGAGTAGGAGACGTTGTTGTTGTCTCTGTAAAAGAAGCTGCGCCACGTGGTGTAGTTAAGAAAAAATCTATTCAGCGCGCAGTAGTGGTGAGACAAAAATCACCAATAAAACGACCAGATGGTTCAGCGCTTCGTTTTGATGAGAACGCAGTAGTTCTTATTAATCCAGAAGGCCAGCCAAAAGGAACGCGTGTATTTGGTCCAATTGCTCGTGAATTGCGTGCAGCTGGATATCAAAAAATTATATCTCTAGCTCCTGAAGTATTATAGAATGAAATTTCGAATTAATGATTCCGTAATTGTTATCTCAGGTGCTGACCGAGGGAAAACTGGTACAGTAACAAAGATTATCGCTGCTGATAACCGAGTGGTTATTGAAGGGGTTAATAAACATATTAAACACGTGAAAGGACGTGAAGGACAAGAAGGAGAACGTGTTGAGTTCTTTGCTCCAATTCATGTTTCAAATGTAGCAATTGCTGATCCAAAGTCAGGAAAAGCAACTCGCGTAGGATACAAAATTGAAGGAAAAACGAAGTCTCGTATTGCAAAGACATCAGGAGAAGTGATTGTTGGTGTTGCTAAAACGAAAAAAACGAAGGTCAAAAAGGCCGTTTCTGAAAAATCTGCGAAATGAAATCACCACTTTTAGAACAATATCAGAATGAGGTGCGAGCAAAACTCCAAAAAGAGTTTAGCATCAAGAATCCAATGCAGGTTCCTGCTATTGAGAAGATTTGTATTAATGTTGGTATGGGATCATACTTACAACGGATTGGATCAAAAGACTTTTCTTTTGTTACAGATAACTTCGCTCGTTTAACAGGACAAAAACCAGTTATTCGAAAAGCAAAAGTTGCAGTTTCGAACTTCAAACTTCGTGAGGGAATGCCTGTTGGAATGTCTGTTATATTACGTAAAGATGGTGCATACAACTTTTTATACAAACTGATTCATGTTGTATATCCACGAGTACGAGACTTCCGTGGAGTAGATAAAAATTGTTTTGATAAAGAAGGAAACTGTTCTTTTGGATTTAATGATCACACAGTATTCCCCGAATCAGAGAGAACAGATGACTCTCGAAAGATTTTTGGATTACAGGTAACTGTAGTATTCACCACATCAAACGTTGAGCAAAATCGACGTGTTCTTGAGGAATTTGGTTTCCCATTTAAAAAGATAGCTAAAAAAACTGACTAATGGCACGAAAAGCAATCGTTCACAAATCACGAAAATTCATGGAGCGGTATCTTCTTGCAAAGAAAGAAGGTCGAAAAATCGCCATGAGTACACGTGCATACAACCGTTGTGAAAAATGCGGTCGTCCTCATGGATATATGAGAGACTTCGGTATTTGCAGATGTTGCTTCCGTGAATTAGCAGAAAAAGCCCAAATCCCGGGTGTCCGTAAATCTTCTTGGTAAAATCTTATAAAAATATGGTAGTTGATCCAATCGCCGATTTCTTGACTCGAATGCGTAACGCCCAGATGGCGCGTCTTACACAGATCGAGCTTCCGTACTCTCGCGTAAAACACGAGATTGCAAATGTAATGTTGAAAAACAAATTTCTCACAGAGGTGAAGAAAGACGAAAGCGGGAAATTTCCAGCTTTGGTTGTTACATTGCCAGAGAAAAAACTTGAACTCAAACGGGTATCTAAATGCGGACAGCGTATCTATACTGCTGCAGATTCTATCTGGAAAGTGAAAAACGGATTTGGTATTTCAATCATTTCTACTTCACAAGGATTGATGACAGGATACGAAGCTCACGCCAAAAAAATTGGTGGAGAGGTTATGTGTGAGGTTTCATAGTTCACACGCTTACAATCAAAATTAAGGAACTCGCTTCGGTGGGTTTTTTTGTATCCAACCCATCCCCGACCCTTCCCTTGAATCAAAGGAAGGGAGTGTTGGAATTTTTTATATACGCCCCCTCTTTGTAAAAGAGAGAGGGAGATCCGCTTTTGAAGTGGATTGGAGTGAGTTACACCAACAAAAACAAAACACTTCCTGCCGCAAGAGGAATAATGATATTATCGTCTATAAAAATTTTTCCGAGGCGCCATGGATAGGATTCTAATCCAATTGCCACACAGGAGGCCAAAAATGCCGCATAGAGAGGCACAAAGAATTGAGCGGCGAATGTACCCGCAATAACTCCAATAATCACCCCTATGACGCTTTTTCGTCGATTCCAGGGGAGATTGATACGTCTGGGGAGTCGTTCTGCAAATAAATGATTAAAGGAATCTCCTACAGCAAGAATGAGAATTGCGGCGTATGCAATTTTTACGGGGAAAAAGAGAAAGACAAGTCCGGTACCCAAAAGAAAGTAAAAAGGCCCACTTCCTGGGAAATCGTAAGCACGAGGACGATCAAACTGTCGTATTATATTCGCCAGCCAGGGTAAGTTTCCGCGAGCAGTGAGCCAGCAAGATATTAATCCGATAAGAAGTAATATAGCTATTTCCCGAAGACGAAGTACTCCAATCCAATGCGCAAATACCGCAAGGAATCCAGAGAAGAAGTGCAGTGATTGACGACGGAATTCTAATGTATTCCAGGCAATTTGAAGAGCGAGATCCGTTTCTCGCTTGCTAATGATAGAGCCGATTGTTCCCCCGAGAAATAATCCACCAACAATATCAGAGGGCCAATGAACATTTTCATATATACGACTAAATCCAATGAGTATCGCAAAAAAGGCCCATCCAATTCCAAGGGATTTATTTATTCTCCAGAGCGGAACGAGAGCGGCAAAAGCAACAGCAGTATGAAGCGAAGGAAGACCAGAGGAGTTAAATATTCGTTGTTCGACTAATGGAATCAATCCGAGTTCAATAAATGGTCGAGGAACATCAAACCAGCTTTTTAGTACGGCAGCAACAATAGCAGCAATAACAATGGCAAAACAAGCAGGAATCAGGCGTGAACGATGATCTTCACTTTTCCAGGTTCGCCATATAGTGATGAGACCAAAGATCGTCAAAATCACCCATATTGCTTTTTCTGTTAAAAAAACAATCCATTGATCCAAAAAGGAGCAGCGGAAATGTTCATTTATCCAACCAAAAGCATGAGTGTCCCAGTATTTTGCTAGGAAAAATAAAAATACTCCGGAGATAATCCATATTAAAACTTCGAGTTTGAGAGCTCTAAAGTTGATTTCTTCGAGATTTTTTGGCACAATTTTCACACATAAATACTACATTATAGATGAACGACAACCAATTGATTTCAACGCTTCTTGATAAAGGGACTGCAGATGTAATTGTTCGCAAAGAACTAGAGAAGAAACTTCTTTCAGGGAAGCCACTGCGTGTGAAGCTCGGGATTGATCCTACGGGATTCGATCTTACGCTGGGACATGCTGTAGTTTTGCGAAAACTAAAACAATTTCAGGAGGCGGGGCATCAGGTGGTGCTTATTTTTGGAACATTTACAGCACGGATAGGTGATTCGACAGGGAAATTGCAGGTGCGCACGGCTTTGACTGATGCAGAAATTCGCTCAAATATGGCGACATATAAGGAGCAAGCAGGGAAAATCTTGGACATTTCCAAATGTGAGATTCATGAAAATGGAACATGGCTTTCACCAATGAATTTTGAAAATATTTTAGAGTTAGCCGGGACATTTACCGTGTCTCAAATGTTGGAAAGAGAAATGTATCAAGAGCGTATCAAAGCGGGAAAAGAGATCAATTTAGTAGAATTCCTTTATCCTCTCATGCAGGGATATGACTCCGTTGAAGTTCAGTCAGATATAGAACTGGGAGGAACAGATCAATTATTTAATAATCTTGCAGGACGAAAAATTCAAGAAAAATTCGGACAAGAACCACAACATGTACTGACGGTTCCAATTCTCGTTGGTACAGATGGAACAGAAAAAATGTCGAAAAGTCTGGGGAATTATATAGCGCTCAATGACTCGGGAACAGACATGTTTGGGAAAACGATGTCTATTCCAGATGATGTTATGTTGAATTATTTTGAGCTCTGTACAGATATTGATTTAGAATTGGCAGCGGAAAAAATTAAGGAATCACCACGAAACGCAAAGGTGTTTCTCGCACAGGAAATCGTTCGACTCTATCATGGAGACGATGCAGCGGATGAGGCATTGCGTGATTTTGAGCAAAAATTTGTAAAAAAAGAAGTGCCCGATGAGATGCCAGAATTTTCTGTGGGAAAATCAGAAGTTGGTATATTAGATCTCATAGCTTCTATTTGTAAGTTCACAAAATCAAATTCAGATGCACGTCGATTAGTACAACAGGGTGCAGTCACTTGGGATGGAGAAAAAATCACCGATCCAAATGCGATGATTCAGGTTTCAGCGGAACATGTCTTGAAAGCGGGAAAACGAAACTGGGGGCGGATTACTCAGTAGTTTTTTTGAGTTTTTCCCAGAGTAAGTCATGCATCATCTTGTGGAGCTCGGCCATTTTCTCGCGCCATGAAGTGTAGAGAACTTTGTTGTCATAAATATTTAGTTCTGGAGAGAAGTTATATTTCTTATGATCAATAAATCGGCACGTTCGAGCTTGTTTGGCATTATTTTCTGGTGTACATAATTCTAATGTTTCAGGATTATCTGTCATGAAACTGCGAATTGAAACGCCAGCCTCAGCTCGTCGCTTGTAATATTTGGGGAAAAACTCTGGTAATCCTTCGTGCATTGTTTGCGCATTTGCCCATGCTCGAATTTCTTCAGTAGAAGTTAGAGTATCATCATATGCCTCTCGCATTCCTGCGTCTCCCTCGAAGAACTTAATCTTCGGGCGCGATGATAGGGAATTTTCCAGCGATTCTAATTGTGGTAAAATTTCCTCAATAGACTCTTTTTGTTTTTCTAAATGTCGGATTATTTTTGCGTGATACACATGCAGCAGGCTCTAGTTTTGTCACGGAAGTAAACAACCCAGAGTTTCAGGTATTTCTTTTAGAGTTTGAGTCTGTCTATGGGGAATCACCAAAATTTTTGAATTATGCTGCCACGACCTTGGATGCGATAAACATATTGGTTTCTATCTTGAAAGAACTAGATGACCCGACGGATACCATTGCGATTCGTGATGCATTGTGTGCTATACAAAATTACGATGGATATTCAGGAATAGTTGCCTTTGATGAAAACAGTGATGTGCGTGGAGCACACACATTATTCCAATTTGATGGAGAGAAATTTGTGCCATTGCCTTTAGATCAGTAAACTATGCGCGCATGAATGAGCTTATTGCGCAATTGCTTTGGAATGGTCTTGTGGCCGGATCTTTACTTGCGCTCGTTTCTCTGGGGCTCACACTGATATATGGTGTAGCTGGATTTGTGCAATTTGCCCATGGAGAGCTTGTCGCATTGGGGGCGTATTCAATGCTCGTATTTCATAAATTCTTAGGGTTTTCCTTTATTCCTGCCGGAATGGCAGCAATAATATTGGTAATTATTTTTGGATTAATTTTTGAACGATTCTTTTTTCGTCCTGTTCGTGACAAAAATCCAATGATTCCATTAGTAATTTCGATTGGACTGTCTATCGGTTTGCAGGCTGTTTTGCAGATGGTTTTTGGTCCACAAATTCAAACAATTTCAAATATTCGTTTTGAAAGTCTCTCCGTTGGAGGGTTGTTTCTTGTGACGCCATCACAAATTATAGCGGTGTGCGCGTCATTTCTTTTGACAGGATTGTTGATTTTCTTTCTTCACAAAACTCGACGAGGTCGTTCACTTCGAGCTGTTTCAGATAATAGAAATTTGGCACAAATTTTTGGAATGAATCCAGATGTAGCGATGCGTTGGATATTTGGTTTGAGTGCGGGGCTTGCTGCGGTGGCAGGTATTTTCCTCGGATTTGAACAAAATCTCGAGCCGTTAATGGGAGTGCAAATATCAGTTACGGCGTTTGCAGCAGTGATTCTTGGATCGCTTGGTTCGGTTCGCGGTGCTATTTTGGGTGCATTTGTTATTGGATTTTCTCAAAATTTATTAGTTGGACTTGGAGTAGTTCCAAGTGGGTTTTCTGTGGCAATTCCATTCGTGGTATTGATTATAATGTTGCTTTTTTTGCCTTCGGGTATTTTTGGTAAAAAATTTGAACTTCTTCGCAAATGAAAAATACATACATACTGCTTTCGGCTTTGCTCATCTGTGGATGTGCTACTACTCCGTTTTCTACGGATATTTCAGGTTCAACTTCATCACCAGTTGTTGTTTCACCACCGCCTATTATTCTGGAAGGAGATCCGGTAAAAATAGGTGCAATTCTTCCGTTATCAGGAGGAATGGCTACGATGGGGATAGAGTTACAAAAATCATTAATAGCAGAAGTAGAGTTCGCAAACGAACGGGGAGGAGTCCTGGGAGATCGTCCGATTGAAATAATCTTTGAAGATGGGCAGTGTAATGCAGGAATAGCGACAGAGGCGGCACAGAAGTTGATTCGTGTTGAAAAAGTTTCGATTATTTTAGGAGGACTTTGTTCGCCCGAAACATTGGGTGCGGCTCCTTTGGCAGAAAAAAATAAAGTAGTTCTTTTGACCTCTGTATCCGGAGCAGCTTCGATTAGTTATGCAGGAGATTTCGTTTTTCGTAATGCACCAGAAGGAAATACCAATGGAAAAATTATGGCAGAGTATGCCGACAAAGAGGAGTTCGAAAAAGTAGTGCTTCTATCAGAAATAAGCGACTTCCCTATGTCTGTCGCAGATGCATTTCATTCAGAGTTTTCGGGAGAAATTATTGAGGAAAAGTTTGCCCCTGGGGTAACAGACTTCAAAACAATTATTGCAAAAGTGAAAGAGGTAGAGGGAGATGCTCTCTTCTTTAATCCACAGCAAAATCAGAGTTTTGTTTTATTCATGAAGCAGTTGAGAGAAGCCCAATGGGAAGGGCCATTGATGTTTAACAACACCGTAGTGGGAAATCCTGCTTTATATAAAGATATTTCGGAGTTCATGGTTTCAAATACATCAGTAGCAGGAAGCTATGATGTGGTATCCAATAAAATGCAGGAGGATCTTTTGGAACGATTTGAAGATCGTTGGGACCGTGAAGCACTTTTCCAGCACTTACTCGCAAATCAACATGACTCACTTGCTTTAATTATACAGGCAATTGATACCGTTAAAGATGAAACAGACACAGAAGGTATTCGGGATTATTTATACGCCGTAAGAGACTTTACTGGTGCATCCGGGACATTTTCTATTGATGTAGACGGAGATGCAGGGAAATCATATGAATTAGTTCGTTTTGATGGAAAGGCGTTTGCTCCGCTTAAAAAATGATTGAATATATTTACTCACTAATCACGATTGCGTTGATCTGGACAATTCTTGCCCAGAGTTACAATTTGTCGTTTGGATTAGCGGGTTTATTCAACTTGGGACACATTATTTTTTACGGGATTGGTGCGTATGCAGCAGCAATTCTTAATACACGATATGGAATTGGATTTGGTCCAAATTTGCTTATAAGTGCGGCTATTGCAGGAGCTTCAGCAAGTATTTTTGGTTTATTGACGTTGCGTTTACGAGGACATTATTTGGCTATTGCTACACTGGGAGCAGCAATGATTGCGCAGGTAGTAGCATTAAATTGGATGTCTTTGACTCGTGGGCCATTAGGAATTCGTGGCATCGAGGAACCAACGTTGTTTGGAATACCTTTTATTGGTGATACATTTACTCATGTTCTTTTATACGGAGCTATTACGGCATTTGTCTTGTTTCTTTTATGGAAATTATTTCATTCTCCGTGGGGACGGTTATTGCGTGCCATTAGAGATGATGAGACAGCGGCACAAGCAGTAGGGAAAAATGTTTTTACAGCAAAATTATGGGCGCTTATATTGTCTGCCGCTTTTGCCGGTGTGGCAGGCGCAATGTACACGCATTATCGATTATTTCTTGATCCATCCGTTTTTTCTTTACAAGAGATTATTTTACTTATTTTGTTAGTGGTTATTGGTGGTCGGGGAAAATATTGGGGCGTTATTGCTGGAGCAGTGTTAATTATCGTACTAGGTGAAGTTCCTCGATTTCTTTCTTTTCCAGAAACAATGCTTGGTGCAGCACGTAATTTGACGTATGCAGCTCTATTAATGGGGACGATGTTTTGGCGTCCGAATGGTATTTTTTCTCCGAAGGGCGTCACAAAAAACTAATCTACCAATCTAATGATTTTCCTGTCCAATCTCTTCGTCACAAATACGTTGTCATATGTACAATATGATAACGCATCCGTTTCTCGACCTCGAACAGGAATTCTTATCATCTCGGCATATTATTTTTTTGCTCAACCCTAAAAAATGAAATATATTTTAGAAGTTGTTGGATTGAAAAAACAGTTTGGCGGAGTCCACGCAGTGGATGATTTACATTTTTCTGTCAAAAAAAATACTATCACGGGATTGATTGGTCCTAATGGAGCAGGGAAAACAACCGTTTTTAATTTGATTACGCAGTTTTTGCCAGCAGATG
>Ga0307988_1001827_pt1 | contig 11291 bp, 3 predicted proteins | sample EllFjometagen183_FD_203166 | JGI IMG/M metagenome (GOLD analysis project Ga0307988, IMG submission 203166) | Marine microbial communities from Ellis Fjord, Antarctic Ocean - #183 | ecosystem: Environmental > Aquatic > Marine > Unclassified | place: Southern Ocean | collected 2014-10-08 | reverse complement strand
TGGGCATAGTATCAAAATTAATTGGAATTACAAGCAAACGGTTATCAAAAAACAAAAAAAAGGAAGGGGGGTTTAAAACAACATTTAAGAAATTGGAGAAATACAACCGGATAATTCATCCGAAACTGACGCTTAAAATTGGAAAAAATCTGTCTTGACTTTGGGGTCCACTATACTGCATGACTATAACAGTTGATAAAACAGCCCAGTAGCCAAACTCAAGGTTTAAAACAATTGTGATAACATAGGCGAGAACAGATGCAATGGCTGTTTTTAAGCCATGAATCACATTTATATTCCACAAATTCATAGGTTTGTATTTAATTCACCTGCATTCTAAAAATGAAGCATTATAACAATTTCAAATTCCAGTTCCAGAGGCCCTGGCGTTTCTTCATTTTCACATTTTTAGGAACCGGCTCCAGAATGTTAACAAAAAGCGTATAACCTGCTTTTTTCAACTCATTCTTTTTCTGGGTCAGGTCAAGTTTCCAGTCCGGGAAAACCCAAAAATTATTTCCCACTTGCGATACCCAGGTCCCTTCTCCCATTGGACTTTTAAACAATTCATCCTGTTTCAGATCATCAGATACTATTCTTGATACAGCAAGAGGCCAGTTACCATGAATAACAATACCTAAAGGAAGTGGAGAATTATAAGGCAGAGAAAAATACGTCTCCTTATCAAGTTCAGGGCTAACAATAATACCTGAAAAACCCCACTTTTTCAGCAAGGTTATTGCTTCAGAATTGGCAACATTACAAAAAGGACCGGCCCAGACATTTAAACCTTTAATACTTTTAAATAATGACTGCTGCCAGAAGGTATTTAGAACAAACCTCCGCGCTCCTTTTTTCACAGCTCTTTGAACAGCCTCGTGAAGTGCCTGTTCTTCCCCGGGAAAGACCACAGGTGGCAGCCACCACCAGATCCTCTTTACCATTTTTGCCGGGAACCGCCCTACTTCCTCGGAAGACAGCCATATTGCCTGATCCCCCGGGAATCTATCTTTTGTCGATATGACCCGTTTAAGATTTATATCAACAGGCTTTTGGAATGATTTATTGACTTTATGCTTTGTTTTTGAAATTTTTGAAGCAAGCCCTTTTTTTATGGGCCTGATTTTTACTTTGTCAAAAGCCTCAAGCTCTGACTTTAGCCTGTCAATTAAAGATTGTACGGCAGGCTCTCTACGATCCACTATAAAAACACTTGTCCCTTTGGGGGTTTTCCCTTTGAGACTTTTATTAAAATAAAATTTGCCTTTTTTGGGTATTGCCCTTGAGACTCTTTCCAATGCATGGAAGCTATCATCTTCATACCCTATTCTCAAAAGATCTCCACTATAAAGATTTTCCCTTGTAATAAAATAGAGCTCCTGAGGAGATTTAATTCTACCGATAAACCGCCCTGATCCTGTTTCAGAATCATGAGATAATGGACTCTTAACCCTTTGAGGAAGCATATTGTAATGATCTGACGGCCTACCCATGGCATACTCAAGAAAAGCAACAGCCTGCTTTCTCTTTTCAGGGTCAGAGCCATGATCCCTTAATAATTTGTACCCTCTAACCGTATAAAAAACATAGTGAGGGCCTTTTTTTCGCCCCTCGATCTTCCATGTACCAACCTCGGGGATGTCTTTTAAAACTTTTGCCAGAACATCAATGGATAAATCAAGACATGAAAAAAATCTCTTTTTATTTTTGTTCTGCTCATATATTCTCCTGCACGGCTGGACACATCTGCCTCTTAAGCCGCTCTTGCCGCCAAACCATGAACTCCAATAGCACCGACCGGAAACTGCATAACATAAAGCACCATGGACAAAAATCTCAAGCTCCATATCTGAAGGAGTCTGGGACGCCATGATCTTAATTTCGTCAATACTAAACTCTCTTGGCAAAACAACTTTATCAAAACCAGCTTTTTTTGCTGATTCCAATCCCAGGGGTGAACAATTATTACCCAGGGTGGAAAGGTGGAGTTCCCCTTTAAAATCTGATCTTTTAACAAGCTTAAGCAATGCCAGGTCCTGAATAATAAGTCCATCACAGGCAACATATGCGATAATCTTATCTAAAATTCTGGCGACTTTTTCTCTTTCATTGTCTTTAATAAGTGAATTTAAAGCAATGTATACTTTAATGCCTTTAGAATGGGCAAAATCAGAAAGTCTTGCCAATTCTTCAATACCAAAATTATCCGCTTCCATGCGTGCTGAAAAAATCTTTAGCCCGCAATATATTGCATCCGCTCCTGCTGCTACAGCAGCAAGAAAAGATTCATAGTCCCCTGCCGGAGCAAGTATTTTTGGCGCTTTATTTATCATTTAAACCTTTCTGTCTATAATAATGATTTTCCGTTATCTTTCCGGTAAATCAAGAGTCACATGCTCATCTTCATTTTTTGTTGTTTTCTTAAACTTTTTAAGATCAACCTTGCGCCACAATCCATCACTGCTATAACATTCCCAGCCCCAACGAAGCCATTTTATCAGAGCAAAGGCTATCCATAATGCCCAGGCCAGAATCATAATACGGTAAACAGTCATGGGTAATGAGAAAACTACTGGTTGTGGCAAAATATTCCCTGAGATATCCTGATACCATTTCAAAGAATGATCATAGGATCCATTCCCGGTAACCTGCATATCCGGATACCCAAGCAGACCATTGTGTATACCAGCAAATAATACGACAATAGCTAACAATGTCAATGCCGGTAAAATAATCTGAGTAAAATTAAAAGCAGTATCAGATAATTTTTCTCCATTTTTCATTCTGAGTCCAAGAGCTATAAGCCAGACAGCAACCGGCAGAACAGCTAAAATTGAAGCCTGGGTTAGACCAAGCCCTAAAAGAAACCATTGATAACTCTTCAGTGGTGTAAGTTTTAACTTCCCAAGGGCAATTGACAATAACAACAGGACAAAAACAGAACTCCAGAATAAAACAGCAGGGCCTAAGTAAGGTCCGGAACAAAAAAGTATCCATCTGTTCTGGGGCATTTTCACATGGGTATATGCATCAACACTATCTATACCAATATCAATTCTGGAAGCCTTCCATTTCAAACCTATATTTTTGGAAGTCCGCCATGCAAGTTTAATATTCTGTGTCCCGGGCACCAAAGGAAGAATCACCTTATCTCCATCCTGGCTCAAGGGTTGAGATTTTTCATTAATCATCAGACTAAGAAGCTTTGAATCAGGCGGTAAAGTTATGGCATGCCTGCTCCCCCTGCTGCTTCTTATACTCAGCCTGAGATCTGCGTTGGTAATTCTTTTACCCGGACTTAATTCTAAAATAGAGTGCTCAATGGTATAGGTCTGGCCTGTAATACCTTTTGGGCGGGAGATATTAATTAATACTTCTTCTTTGGGCCAGGGCCTGAATTCAGGCACCCACCTGCCTTCATTGTTCTGGTGATGAATAACAGGTATCCCCTTTATATTGGAATGCCACATGGTCCCGATATTTACTTTCCATATTTCTGTATAGTCAAGCGTATCAGCTGCTTTTAGAAATATTGTTTCTCTTTTAGCAAGGGATGATATCCAGCCAATCCTTGATTGTTTCGGCCCTAAATTAATATGAATTTTGCCATCTTTTACAGGAATATCAGAGGTTACAGACTCACCTTTAAGCAATGGGATTTGCAGGACAACCGCCGCTCCCAGAGGGGTCTTTCTCTGGACAAATGTTTCAATGTTCCATGTCAGCCCTAAGTGAAAAACCCTTGTGATTTCAACAAACTGAGGTAAAAGTTCAGATTCAAAGGTCTCTGCTTTATTCTTTTCAGTGCTTATTCTTGTAAATTGCAATTGGTTATCAATAACACCATTGTCATGAAGTCCATCAACATTCCAGTCTAAAGCGTTAACTTCAGCGTGGAGAGGTTTTAAAGGAAAAGGAATCTGTATTGTATTTCTTTGGGGCAACCGGCCGGCAAGTTTTATTTCAAAAATGCCCTTTCCCACCCTAATCCATAAATAACCGGTATTGGGATCACGGTACAGACTTGAAACAGGCTCTCCATTTACCAACACAGTCTCAGGCAGCCATTGTTGTGCATTCCCGGGCAAAGGAATGGCAAGACTTTTATAAAGGCTGTGGACTTGCATTCCAATTTTGAGCTGGTTCTTGTCTATAACCATTTTCATTTTTGGACTTACAGCGCATTTTGGAGAACAGATTGGCTTCTCTTTTTCTGTTAATTTTACTTTAAGCTGATGCAACAGATCATTTGGAGGAAAAGCATTTTCTGCCCGGGCAGGCAATGCCGAAAAAAGACAGATGATCATTATGGCTACAATGCTTATGCTGCTTGGTTTCATACTTGAAAGATCAAACCCCCTGCCTTTTAAAAATTTAACGCCGGCAATCCCGTATATTAACAATCCAAGAAGGACTACCCTTAAAAACCCTAAAACCAGATTTATTTTTGGAGAAAGGAAAACAAACTTCATTGTCTCATCCTTTTTAACAGGACCATTCCATGAGAATTGAATCTTGTCCCAATCCCAAGTCGGCATTCCATAACCGGTCTGAATTCGAGCATTAGAATCAAATTCATTCACACCGATACGGATTGCTTTTGACTGCATACTTCCCATATAGGGTGCTTTTTGATCAGCAATTTCCAATGCCGGCCGGGCAATCATCTCAGACATGATGTCATCTTTATCAACACTTTTTTTGGTGGGCAGAGCTCTCGGTTTAACCTGGGATTTAACCTGCGCCGGTGCTGAGGTCTTTGAATAATCCTGATACCTCTGCTGCAAATTTCTATCCATTGAACGCCATGAATATTTAAGCTGGGGATACATGCCCTGGCGTATCTGAGTTACCATAAACGGCAGACTGATAACAATCAGACATGCTATACATATCAATCTATAATTATTTATAAGAGAATAAATTTTACCCTCGGGTACAACTTTTAAAAGGGCAAGTGCTGCCAGGATATTCAACCATACCCAAACAGGCGCCCCTGATTCGTGCTGAATCAGCACAAGAACAAGCAATGCAATAAAACCCCATTTCCATGACCTGAGTCGGGCGACGCCCAAGGCAATGATCAGCACTAAAAAAAGATCCAGCAGGGTCCATGATTTCAACCATGTGTTCCTTATGTTATCAATGCCTGATGCATCGAAAAGCGTCCACCCCGGAGGCAGGTGAATTTCACCTTTAACAGAATGAAAATCACGATCCCATCCGATTATCGGAATAGAGCCGGATTTGTTTATCCTGCTTTCAGCAGTCAGATTAACATTGCCATAGCGCATCTCAATCCCGGCTTTTCCTGTATCATCAAGCTGAGTGATGAACTGCTCTTTACCATTAAGAACGATCCTGCCCGGTTCAACAGGCTTGTTAATATTTAACCGCCAGCCTGTTGTCATAGTTCCTGAAACAGCATCCTTTACAGAGAATCCCTTACCATCAAAATCCAGCCATAAAACTCTTTTAAGGTTAAGCCTGTCAGGCGCTGGTTGGGGGTCTCCTCGTTTTTTTTCTTCAATTTTCATAATATCTTTGGGGGTCATCAGATATGCAGGAAAAGATTTCCATTCCCCGGGCATTGTAGTCTGCTGGGGATCTATTTGGGTAGGCCCTTTAATATCAACCATACGCAGATGATTATGGGGTTCAAAAGACCATATCTCCTTATCTGTTTTAAAACTCCCAAAAGAATTTTGAGAAAAAGTTTTAGCAAGCCCCTTATATCTTAAAAAAACTTTAATTTTCCACTTACCCGGTTTTGCCTGTATGAGCAATGAACCATCCTGCTCAATTTTGACAGGTAGCCTGCTTACTATTTTTGTTGGTATAAGATTGTCAGTATTAATTTTACCAATATCGACCTTCCTAGGTTTCCCGGAAATATCCAGATCAAGATTAGTAATAAGCTCCAGAGGGATACTATCCTTAATCAGGCGGTGAACCTGTACGTAACAGCTATTTTCTCTCACCTGCCCGGCAACCCCATCCTGACCATGCTTGAGCCAGAGCCTGCCTCCTTTATCAAGATGCGGAAAATCAATTTTTTTACCAAGCAGAGACAACTCTACCAGACCACTTTTGGCCGGAATTTTAATCCATTCCGGACGGATATCAAAATAAAAGGCTCCTGTTATATTATATTTGCCAGGTCTCTCAATAAAAATTGCCGGGGAGCCCCCTCTTTTACCCACCACATATTCTGTGTCATTAACCTTCACTTTATCAGGCCAGAATTTAGTGTTACCCGGAAGTTTGATCCATATTTCTTTGGCATATACGTCCCATTTCTGCTCAAACAAAGCCTCTTTAGCATCAAAAGTAAGCTTAAGTTCGGAAGGCCATGTGCATACTTGCTGAGAAAGCCTGTTATAAACCAAAGGGCACTCCTGCTCTTCTTCTCCATGCAACACCCAGTCAATCCATGGTTTTAAAGAATCGGGCACCTTTTGTTCTGCAATAGGTTCAGCAAAAAGAGATGTCGTGCACAATAGAATAACCAGACAGATGATAAGTCTTTTCATAGGGGTCTCCTGATTTGAACAATATTAGAATTCAAAAACATAATTGAATGTATTAAAATTATCGAATAAAAGCAAGAATCATAATGATAGTATAAGATTCAAATTGGAATCCTTAGATCTTTGTTAAATTCCCGACGAAAAATAATAATTGCCTACCAAAACAATTTATTGTATACTGAACTTTATTAAAAACACCTACTAATTCTTTAAAAAAGTGATAGTCCATATAGGCGACTTTTATATATATGAAAAATATCTCTAGGGCGTTATCAAATGATCAATAGGAAGACATCTCTTCTTAGTTTGGTTTTCTTATTTTTTTTATTCACTTCCATTTCTTCTGCATCAGTAACTAAAAAGAAAATTTTAATTTTATATTCCTTACAGCCACGCATGCCCGCCTTTGAAGTATTGGATCAAAATTTTCGTAATCTTCAATTAAATCAAGACACCCAGGTGGAATATTTTACTGAATATTTGGAGCAAGCTAGATTCAGAGATGAAAAAAGCGTTAAAAAGCAGGCGGACTTAATAAATCATAAATACAAAATTAATAAACCTGATATCGTCATTGCTGTAATGTCTCCTGCATTGAATTTTATCCAGAAATATTGCAAGACGACCTTTGAGAATACTCCAATTGTTTACGCTTTAATTGATAAAAAAGTGGATCCTAAGAATATGGAGATTAAAGCAACTGGCGTTAATCTCCATATTGATCTACAGAAGACGTTAAAAGCAGCCTTATCAATTCAACCGGAAACGCGGGATGTCTATGTGGTTGTGGGAACATCAGCGCTGGGGGGTTCATGGGAGGCCCAGGCAAAAGAAAAATTTCAACAATTCTCCCCTCAAATAAATTTTCATTATTTGTCAAATTTATCAATGGATGATATTTTACATAAAGTCAGCAAATTACCTCCCCAAGCAATAGTACTGTATTTATTGATTATTAAAGACGCATCAGGTAAGTCATTTGTTCCCAGAGATGCATTGAATACTATTTCACGATCTTCAAGTGTACCTGTTTATGGACTATGGAGTACCTATGTAGGGCATGGAATTATTGGTGGGCGCTTGTGTAGCTCGGATTTGCTTGGGAAAAATGTCAATAAAATGGTTATTCGAATTTTAAATGGCGAAAGCCTGGACAAAGTCCCGCCAATATCATTGGGACCCAGTATCTATATGTTCGATTGGCGACAAATGAAACGCTTTGGCATAGATGAGAAAAGAATCCCTGATGAAAGCATCCTTTTGTTTAAAACCCAAGGTGTTTGGGACAAGTACAGAATCTATATTATATGCCTTTTTCTGTTTCTATTCATTGAGACGTTACTTGTTTTCATATTAATTATGAGTATCAGAAAACGAAAAATAGCTGAATCCAAAATAGCGAAACAGCAGATATTGCTTGATATGACAGGCCAATTAGCTCATATAGGGGGCTGGGAGTTCGACGTCAAAACACTTGGCTTAAGATGGACTGAAGAAGTGTACCGTATCCATGAATTAGAAGAGTCCTACATTCCAAGCATTGATAATGCGATTGATTTCTATACTGCTGGGTATAAAATAAAAATTCAGGATGCAATAGAGAATGCATTGGAATGTGGAGAATCCTTTGATCTGGAGGTTCAGATAAAAACAGGAAAAGGCAATCTGCGCTGGGTTCATTCCATTGGTTATGCAAAAACAATCAACGGAGTTGTAACAACTATATCCGGAACCATTCAGGACATCACCAAACGTAAACAGGTAGAGAAAGAATCAAAAGCCCATAAAGACCTTTTGCGAACTGTGTTAGATATAATTCCGGCCTTTATCTGTGCTAAAAACCTGGACGGAAGGTTCATTCTTACCAACAAAAAATTGACCGATTTTTATGGCACAACTGTTGATAAAATGACAGGTATGCTTCATGCTGATCTTTGTGAGGATGAAGAGGAATTAAAAGCCATGTTGTCTGCTGACCAGCAGGTGATAGAAAATGGAATCCCAAAATTAATACCCGAAGAGACCATGGAAAACTCGGACGGAAGTATCACGGTTCTGGAAACATACAAGATACCTTTTACTGCAAATGATGAAGCTGCGGTTTTGATAGCATCTACAGATATCACTGAACGTAAGCAAGCACAAATGATGCGTAAAAAATTGGAAAAACAACTCCTTCAAGCCCAAAAAATGGAATCTGTTGGCCTTTTGGCTGGTGGTATTGCTCACGATTTTAATAATATCCTTTTCCCCATTATAGGTCATGCAGAGATGCTGCTAGAGGATGTCCCGGAAGACAGCCCATTCAGGGTGAGCCTTAACCAGATATATTCCAGTGCTTTGAGAGCCAGCGAACTTGTAAAACAAATTCTTACATTTTCCCGCCAAGAGAACACTGATTTCAAGTTGATGAAGATGCAGCCGATTATAAAGGAAGCCTTAAAGCTTATCAGATCTACCATCCCAGCCACTATTGAGATTAAACAGAATATCCAAACTGATTGCGGTGTGATAAAAGCTGATCCCACCCAAATACATCAAATCATAATGAATCTTGCCACCAATGCGTATCATGCCATGGAGGAGACCGGCGGTGAACTGAAAGTAGGTCTTAAACAGATGGAACTTGGGGCTCTTGATTTGATTAATCAAGATATGGCACCTGGAGTTTATGCCTGTTTAACTATTGCTGATACAGGCAAAGGCATGGATAAAAAGTTAACAAATAAAATTTTTGATCCGTTCTTCACTACCAAAGAAATAGGCAAAGGTACCGGCATGGGGCTTTCTGTGGTGCATGGAATCGTTGCGGGTATGGGAGGAGCTGTCCGGGTATATAGCGAGCCCGATAAAGGGGCAGAATTTCAAGTTTATTTACCAGTAAAAAAAAGTGCTTTTGAAAAGCAATCACCCAAGACAAATGAACCTTTACAAGGCGGGACTGAAAGAATCCTTCTGGTAGATGATGATGAAGGTATCATTACAATGGAAAAACAGGCACTGGAACGTTTAGGGTATCAAGTAACATCACGTACAAGCAGCATTGAGGCTCTTGATGTTTTCAAAGCCAACCCTCATAAGTTTGACCTGGTCATTACAGATATGGCAATGCCAAACATATCTGGAGATAAACTATCAGCTGAACTGATTAAAATACGTCCTGACATTCCTGTCTTGCTTTGTACCGGTTTCAGCGAAACTATGTCTGAAAAAAAGGCAGCATCTTTGGGTATTAAAGGATTTTTATTCAAGCCGATTGTGATGCAGGATCTTTCACAAAAGGTTCGTGAAGTGCTGGGTGAAAATTAAAGTTGGCACTCAATGATTATCTTATGGTATATTTTGGAATTAACAGAGGGTCAACAAAACAGAGGTGACTGTTATTTTGACAATACTTAAAAATAAATCATTATCAAAAATTTCACTAAGAAGTATTCTTACAATCTCTTTTATTATACAAACTTTATTAGTTGCAGGTCTTGTCGGTTATTATTCATTTCAAAACGGGCAACAGGCTGTAAAAGAGATTGCACATCAGCTGTATGGTGGGATCAATACACAAATTGAGGGGCACCTAAAATATTTTCTTGAGACACCACACCTAATTAATCACCTAAATGCAAATGCATTTCAGCAGGGATTGCCTGACGTTAACTCACTTGAAGTTTTGGAGCATTATTTCTGGAAACAAATCCAGGCTTTTAATTCAGTTAACAGTATCTCCTTTGGTTATAAAGAAGGTGGTATTGTTAATGCAGGCCGGGGAGGGGAAAAAGGGTCATTGTATGTGATTAGTACTGACATGTTCAAAAAAGGAGCCTTTAATAAATATGCCACAGACAGCCAGGGGAATCGCACATCTTTGTTAGTTACCGTTCCAAATTTTGATTCAAGAACTCGTCCCTGGTATTCCAAAGCAGTTGAAAAAAAAAGTGCAGTATGGAGTGATATTTATATTGTGTTTACAGGTCATGATATGGCTATCTCTGCCAGCCTCCCTGTTTATGACGAACACAAAAATTTACTTGGTGTTACCCTGAATGATATTTTCCTTTCTCATATCAGTAATTTTTTAAAAAATCTTCAAATTGGAAAAACTGGACATGCCTTTATTATGGAAAAATCAGGTTTGTTGGTTGCTTCCTCCTTTGAGGAAAAGCCCTTTATTGAAGGAAATGGAAAAGAGAAAAAGAAAAGACTTTATGCCCATGAAAGCAGCCAACCCATTATTAAATATGCTGCAGAATTTTTAACCAAACAGATAGGTGACTATAAAGAAATTAATAGTTCCATACAATATGAATTTACTATTGATAACAAGAAGTTTTATTTGCATGCATCGCCAATTCATGATCCATATGGTATTGAGTGGATCAATGTAATAGTGATTCCTGAATCTGATTTCATGGCACAGATTAACGCAAACAAACGTTCAACTATTTTTCTAATTATCATAGCAGTTTTACTTGCTCTTGTTATTGGTGTGCTTATCGCTCACTGGATATCTAAACCGATTTTACGATTGAACAAATCCACCCAATCTTTGATAAAAGGCGAATTTAAAACAATTGGCATACAGAGAGTAAAAGAAATAGATCAATTAGGCCAATCATTTAACTTTATGGTAAAACAATTAGAGCAGACGGTTTTAAAATTAAAAACTCAAATTACCGATCGAAAGCAATCTGAAACAGAATTAAGAAAATCCGAAAAGCAGTTTCAAGACCTTTTTAACTCAATTAATGATCTTATATACACACA
>Ga0307988_1001826_pt1 | contig 11292 bp, 11 predicted proteins | sample EllFjometagen183_FD_203166 | JGI IMG/M metagenome (GOLD analysis project Ga0307988, IMG submission 203166) | Marine microbial communities from Ellis Fjord, Antarctic Ocean - #183 | ecosystem: Environmental > Aquatic > Marine > Unclassified | place: Southern Ocean | collected 2014-10-08 | reverse complement strand
TCATTAACACGGTATGTTGCGGGTAGTGTGGCATAGATATCCGGCTCAAGGCCTGAGACTGAAATACGTTTGGCAAGGCCCCTTGTAAGCTCTTCAGCAGCACTCATCCCGGCAGCGTTTTTAGCCTTCACCGTAATGATGAACTGCCCGCGGACTGTTTGGATGGTGTCGTCATTACGTCTGCCGAGATAGCCTATGTCAATGGGATAGGCTGCTGACAGCTCTGTCAGAGTAAATGCGCCGATTGCGCCTCGAAGTGAGCCGAACGACACTGTTTCGACCATCAACCTGTCTTCAAAACGGCTGAATTCGGCAGTGAGTGTTGAGTCAGCGCCAAATTCGACAAATATCCTCTTATTACCACCGAGAACAGTGCTGAGATTCAGGGTTTTCTCATGTACAGTTACCCGGTCAAGTGTAAAACCATCAACAGTGGTGACTATATCCCGCATACTCTGAGGCATTAATAACGAGCAGGCGCTGAGCAGTAGAATTGCTGCTATTGGTATGTGCTTTTTCATTGTTGCATCTCCCTTATTTCAGTGATGCCTGTTATAGAAATCAATCATTACTCAATGGTCAATATACTATTTAACCACCCAAAAGAAAAAAAAATACTCTTTTTTCTGTAAAATTATTGTATTATTCTTCTAGACTGATTTATTAGTGGAGGTATTAAAAATGGCCAGTGGAGATTTAAAAGCACTAAAAAGAGGATTGTCCTCTTTAAAATTTTGGCATGTTTTGGTAATTTTTGCGCTTGTCGGTGGGCTCGGCGGTATACATGTATTAAAAAGTATGGGGCTCACAAGTGTCGACAGGTCTGATTATAAAGATGTAGCCATTAGCTTTTGCAAAGACAGCGGGCGTATAGCACGTGAGCTCGGCAAACTGAAATCCGTCAAATCACTTGGTGCCGGAAGAGGCGCAAAAAAAACAGCATATTGCTCGCTCAGTGTTCGTGGCGAGGATGGAAGAGGTAATATTCACGTTTCACTGTTTCAGGATGATAAAAGTGACTGGTATATTAAATCCGCGACACTCATGACCGGTGGAAAAGAGCTGAGTATACCGGTATCACGAAGTGACGAGAAACGCGCCATCAAAGTTTTTGGCGACGGAGGTTGATCACAGAACGCAATTTCTGTGTTTATGTGATCAATGAAGCGTCACAGTATCTATGGAAAAGTTATATCAGGACTGGAACAGTCCGAACTATTTCAGAGCAGACATTTCAATTGTGGTGATTATCATTTTTCATGGTATTTTGCCCGGAGAAGCTAGTGGATAAAAGTAAAGAGACACGTGATTTATCGAAAATATTGCGCGAGGATTGTTTTTGCGATCTTACCGCGACTGCAAAAAACGACGTTCTTGCCGAATTATGCGGCATGACATCGTTATCATCTTCAGTTACCAGTTCTGAGAGGTTTTTTCGCGACATTCTGTCCCGCGAACGTGTCATGACAACTGGCATTGGAAACGGTATTGGTATTCCCCATGCCCGTTCAGGAGCGGTTACTGATTTTGTAATCGCGGTCGGACGTTCCCGCGAGGGGATAGAGTTCGAAGCGCTTGACAGTCTCCCTGTTCATATTGTCATCCTCCTTGGTGCACCGGAACGGGCGCGCAACGAATTCCTGCAAATATTTGCTAAAATCGGCGAAATGTTTGCCCAGCCCGGCATAAAACAACGTATCCTTGATGTCAACGCTCCAAAAGATATAATGTCTGTTTTCCTCGAATATCTCTCCTGAGCATACAAGAAAAGCTCATCAGCAAAATAAGTCCGCTCAGCACCTGTATTCAATTCTCATACTAATTCTGCCTTGTAACTCCCGTTGATAAGCGCTCTTTCCCACAGGCGCAATTATTGAAAAGGCAGCAAACGGCTGGTATCATTTTGCATTGCCCCTAAAGCATACTTGTCGTATATTAATTTTTCTTGTCCAGTATATACCAATATAAAGAATCAGCAACGTCAACTATTATTCGTAAAACAATAAAGTATTATCACAGGGAGACATCTATGTGGTTTGAACGCATGTCGCTGGAAGTTTGGTTTAACAAATATCAGTACAATGTTGATTATGATATCGGCGAAAGCGCGGTGAAGTATCTGACATTTGACCAGCTCAATGTCGATCTTGACGGCCTTCCCCTCCGTTACGGCTATCATGAGGGACGCCCGGACCTCAGAGAAATGCTCGCAAAGGACTATCCCGGTTTTTCCGGCGATAATGTCATTGTGACAGGCGGCGGCAGCGAGGCAAATTTCGCCATCATGTGTGCGCTCTGCAAACCCGGTGACCATGTTGTTGTCGAACATCCAAACTACACCTCCATGTATGATGTTCCCCGCTCGCTCGGCTGCAATGTCGATCTCTTCCGTCTCAATTACGAAGACGCCTACAAGCCTGACATCGACAAGCTCGAAAGCATGATAACACCAGAAACAAAGATTGTCAGCCTGACGCATCCGAACAATCCCGGCGGCTCGATGATCTCCGAAGATGAACTTCACCGTATCATCGACATTGTCGAAAAGAACAAGACCTACCTGCTCTTTGACGAGACCTATCGCGAGATGTGTTTCGATAGAATGCTCCCGGCGGCAGCAACACTGAGCCCCCGTGTCATCAGCCTTTCAAGCATGTCGAAATGTTACGGCATTCCCGGCATCCGTCTCGGCTGGGCAGCAACACAGGACAAAGAGCTTCTGGCACAGCTTCTCGCAATCAGGGAACAGATCAGTATAACCAACAATGTCATGAGCGAGGCAATCGCCCTCAAAGTACTCAGCGAGAAAGAAGAGCATCTCACAAAGGCCCGCGCATATATCAAAACAAACCGCGCCTATGTCAACGACTGGATCGAGGCCCAGGAAGATTTCGAGTGGGTCTTCCCTGAGGCTGGAGTCGTCGGATTCCCCCGTCTCAAGAAAAGCGCTGGTGTCGACCCCGAGGCCCTCATCGTCTCGATTGTCGAGGACTACCGTACATTCACGATTCCCGGACGTTGTTTCGAGGCTGACAACCATCATTTCCGCCTCGGTTTCGGCGCGACTCTCGACGAGATCAAGATCGGGCTCGGTAATGTCGAAAAGGCATTGGTGGGGCTGAAAAAATAGCATCGGTGGATGCTTTGTGGTCAGGTAGAATCCACAGATTACCCGCTGCAAAGTGCTACGCTACTTTGCGCTGAAGTATTGGGATCAGCGGAAAAGAATATATAAAGGGCTCGAATTAGTTCGGGCCCTTTTTTTGTTGCAGTATGGATGTCATACAGTTTCCGCTAACTCACCCCCTCGGTCCCCCTCTCTTAAAAATAGAGGGGGAAGATACGGCAGGGATAACTCCCCCCTTACTAAGGGGGGATGTCACGCAGTGACAGGGGGGATTTTCTTTTGAAAAGAAAACCTTGTTCCATCCCCCGCCGCTCCCTTTATTAAATAAGATGAATTTATGATGGAAAACTAAAAAGCCACGAAATACAAAAGGAGCCTTTCCATGAAAAAACTCGGGCGCAGAAATTTTCTAAAATCCTCAGCTGCAGGGATCACAGTCCTGAACAGCGCATCGGCATTCGCAGCGAAGAAAGCTGCTGTCAGGCTCGGTGTAATTGGTTGCGGCGGGCGCGGCATTCACGTGGCCCTGGGCTTCATGGACAACACCTCCACACAGGTCATCGCCATAGCCGACGTTTTCGATGACCGGCTCGCTGAAGGCAAAACAAAATTTGACGAAAAGCTCACGGAAAAAGGTTATCCCACACTGAAAAAAGACGCCATACTCAAGGGGCCGGATGCCTACATCCGCATGGTTGAGCGCAGCGACGTGGACGCTGTGCTTATCGCCTCGCCGCATTTTGTTCATCCCGAGCAGCTTGAGGCAGCGGTTGATGCTGGCAAACATGTCTATCTCGAAAAACCTGTCGCGGTGGATGTTCGCGGCTGCCGTAAGGTCATGCAGGCGGGACGTAAGGCTGAGGGACATGTCAGCCTTGCAGTCGGATTCCAGATCAGGCGCGCCACACCCTTTGCAGGACTCAGGGAACGTATCCAGCGCGGTGACATCGGCGAAATCCAGATGGCGCAGACCTATTATTTCGCAGGAGCTCCGAAACGCAACGCACCGTCCGCAGCCTCCGCCGAAGAGAAATATGTCCGTCTCTGGGGTCTTTACCGTGCACTTTCCGGCGATAATATCCTCTTGCAGGGAATTCATGCCCTCGACACCACCAACTGGATTTTCGGCGCTCACCCGCTCAAAGCGAATGGAGTCTGCGAACGCAAAAACCGCGACGATGTCGGCGACAACATGAGCTGTTTTCTTGTCCATTATGAATACCCCGGAAATGTGCCGGTATCGTTCCAGTCACAGCAGTTCAATCCGGGTTATGGCGATGTCGCCGAAAAATTCTTTGGAACAAAAGGCTTTGCTGAGGCGCACTACTCGGGTGGTGTATTCATCGAGGGTGAAAACAAATGGGATTCCGGCGCAACCCGCGGCTCGCAGGAGCTGACCGATAAACAGTGGGCGACCGGGCAGTTCCGATCAGCGCTTGACGATGCCGATCCGAATAAGCAGAAAGCTTTCATCGACAGCATAATAAGCGGCAACTATCTCAATCAGGCGCAGCAGGGAGCGGAATCAACACTCACCGCACTCTTAGGTACAACCGCCGGATATCACCGTGAGGAAATCACCTGGGATGAGCTCTTAGCCTCCGGTGAGGCCTGGGATCCTATGGTCGACTGGTCGAAAATCAGATAAATGATAGAATATGAAGACTCGGGACAACTCGTCGTTTCACGAGTTTTCCCGAACCCTTTCAGGGAAAGCAGCAAGTGCTGCTTTATGGTCTGGCATCAGTGGATGCCAGATAGTCTGAGAGCTTGATACAGTTTACACGGGCAGGGATGCGTCACGACCCTGCCCTGCTTTTTTGGGGTCACCTGAAATTAAAAATCCCCTTTGTCAGCAATGACATTCCCCCTCACCAAGGGAGGATGTAACGCAGTGACAGGGGGGCTTTCCATGTAAACACCAACAGCCTCAAATTGGAGTTTTTCACGCCCTCCGCGATGCCCCGCGAGATTCCAAACGCGAGCTTCCACCCTTTGGATGTATTAGTAGCTTATTATACTGTTGTTGGATACTATTTCCAGAGACCGCAGCTGCCGCGTAGCGGGATTTGCGGTCATGCGAGAGGACGAATTGAGGGGGATAAGCGAGATAAGCGAGTAAAGCGTTGTGACGGGCGTGCAGTTTCTTTTCCCCCATTCTTCTTTTTTACAAAAGTAAACGAAGTTCTGCGAAGCACAAAATGGGGTCGCAGAATGCGAAACATCTTTAAATAATATATATTTATATTATCCTTAATAAGTTATTTAAAAATCACTCCCCAAAACGCTGACTCCACCAGTCCTCACCTCCGCACTGATTAACGACATCATCCTCGTTGAATGAAAATTTATAGGCATTACAGTAATCGAGAATGATCCGGTACGCCTCCGTCAGCCGTGCTGACATTACATGACTTTCCGCGTCATCACCACCGCGGCTGTCAGGATGCCATTTTCGCATCAGCTCCCGGTATTTTTTCTTGATCTGCTCAAGCGTTACTGAATCCGGCAGCTCAAGCTGATTTTTGGCGTCCATAATCGCTTGTGTTTTAGTCATGATATCTCCCTGATTAAGTACATCATTTGCCTGAATAATGCTTAAATATAATTGACTACCCCGCAGCAAGCTACGAGGTATCAAAAATAGACCCTTCTGTCACTACGTGACATCTCCCCTATCAGGGGAGACGAAACAACAGCGCCGCAAAAATCCCCCTTGACAGGGGGGACACGGCGTGTGTCAGTGGACACCTGCCGAGGGGATCTCTTTGAAGATAACCCTGGAGTAAACTCCGAGGAATTCTTTTGATTAAAATAGTCAGTTTCCGGCTAAACAGTATTCCCGGAGCTAAGACAGAAACCGTCCACCGGTGGTTAAAACAAAAAACCGGAACTACCGCCTCACAGCACCTTTTTCACACCTGGAATGGCCCGGAGCAAAGCAGCTGTCACAAAACACCCTGTAAGCACAATTGGCGACATCACCATAAACTTCAGTAGCGGTGAAAGCTGAAGTTCTGTGAATGCTATTGTCAGAGCAATCATCACAGGAGGATGAATCACATAGACGGCATAGGCGTTCGGTGGCAGCGCTCCTAACCATGAGCCTTTGCCATTAAAATGCCTCCTGAAGAAAGCTGATAAGCCAATAACCATGCAAATACAAATCAACGACTCCCAGAGCGCATAACTGAATGCCTGCCATGTCATCCCGCCAAGTATAGCGCTTAATTCTCCACTACCGAAAATAAGTGGTGCTGGCATTATCAGGATCAGGAAAGCAGCGCCTGCGAACCAGACAGCCGGACGGTATTCCGTCACACGGTCAAACCATTTCAGACGCCATGCCATAGTTCCCAGGGCGAACATCACGATGTACTGAGTGAAATACCCAAACTGGAAATTGAGCAGAGGCAGTGACCATCCCGCCGGATAAACAAACCTGATAGCAAAGGCGATCAAACCCGTTACGATTCCGATCACAAAAAGCCGCGATATACGAGGCATAGCTGGAGGTACTGACTGTTCCTGAGCAGCAGCGCCTTTCAGCGATTGCCGGAGAATATAGACCATCGTAAACAAGAGCAGCGCAGCAACGAACCACATGGGCCCCACGCTAAAATCCAGATTAACGAAATGACTGAGCAGGAAGGGAAAAAATCTTTCCTGACGGGCATAGAGCAGATAAATGAGTACCGGATTGATGACCGCAGTGTAGACAATAAGTGGGATTCCCAGACGTATCATGCGGTCTTTGACGAAACGCCGTGTGCCTTTCCTTTCCAGGGATGCTGCCGTAAAATAGCCCGAAAGCAGGAAAAAGAAACCCAGCGCAAATCCCTGCACCGTAGCGTTGTAGGCGGAGTAAATAATTTTCTGAACAGGGCCGAGAGTATCGAACGACACTTCAAATACATACCAGCCACCCGGAGCGCCATATGTTATTGCCAGATGCAAAAGAACAATGAGCGAGATGAGCAGCACCCGGATATTGTCCAGATAGTAAAGTCGCGCGGTGACAACCGAGTCGCTGCTGTTTCCTGTAACGGGTATTTCCGGCATTGTGTATTGTATCCTCTCCATAGTACTTATACCTGTTAATTCTATTTACTGTAGCACGACAGATACTGAATTAAGTTCAGTATAACAGGGATTGAGGCTTTTCTCCCCATCTTTATTTCAAAAGTTTACACTAACACAAAGAGGGGCCGGGGATGAGTTAGTCACAGACGATCTCAAAACAATCTTTTCGGCATCACTCGTATTTAAGCGCTCACAACTGCATGACTACGGTATATAACTTATTTCAAATCTCGGAATATACTTACCTTCATTCAATGACTTATTGTATGTTTTAGTTCCAATTGTGACGGGAAGTGAGACTGTTCGGTGTTTGAATGCCGGATAAAATGAGGCCTCTACATAGACAGTGTATTTGCCCGGTGAGACTTTGTCGCCCTTGCTGTCGCGAAGGTTCCAGCAGTAACGGTGACTCCCGACATCAATGCTTGCAGCGGTGACGCCGTCAACATCTGCGAATGATGATGATTTGTAATAATCCAGCAGGTTGACCTGTCTTTCGCGGACGATTCTACTGATACAGTAACGTCAGGCCGAGAGTAAACGGCATGTCGAGCATCAAACCATACAGTGTTCACCGATAAAAAAAAGCGCCCCGACGAATCGAGGCGCTTTTGACAATACCATATAAATCAGTGACAGAAGCCTTACTTTGCGGCTTTCATATCAAGGAATGCTTTCGGGTTCTCAACGACAAAGATGACATAGATGATAGCGGTGACCATCATGCCGACGGTGATTGCGAAAAGCGTATTGAAGTCAAGCACCTTAAGGTCGAGCAGTTTACCAACAATGATAGGCAGCGGGACAACCAGAAGGTTGACGCCAACATTGGTGACTGCAATATATTTTGACTTGTCAAGTGTCGGACAGCTGAGCATACACATATTTGAGTAGCCAACATTGTCAGAAATCTGAGCTAAACCGGTTATAGCAAATGCTGTAAATGCGATAACTGGCGATGACGATGGAATAAGCCATACGATCAGAGTATAGATCAGGGCAAAAATATGCGAGGTAACCAGCATTTGTTTCGGGCCATAAATGTCAGCGATTTTTGTAATTGTGAATCCACCGACAAAGAGACCGAGGCCGTGCAGGGAGGTGAACCAGCCTGCATTCAAAGGATCAAAACCGCGATCCTGAATTAGGAATGCAATCATGAATGCGAGCATAAGATAGTGACCGCTCATGATCCATTTTCCGATGATGAATTTGCGGAGGATACGGTCTTCAAAGAATACTTTGAAGCAGTCGCCGATAAACGAACTAAAGGATGGCGATCCTTCGAATTCTTCACCTTCAGGTTCTTTAATAGATATCAGAATCAAAGAAATGATGAATGTAATCACAAATGTCATAAGGAAGAGGACTGCGTAGTTTGTAGGAGCGGCAAATTTGCTGTTGACAAATGCAATCACCGGGCCGCCAAGCGCAATACCGAGAAACTGTACTGCAAAGAGGATGCCGAGAAGATGACCGAGCCTGTCAGTCGGTGTAATCTTGAAAATGAGTGAGAACTGCGGCGGGATAAACATACCGACAACCGCTGCCGCCCATGCAAACATTATCAAGAATAACCATGCGGATAATTGCTGATTTGCCGCCTTTGTCACCAAAATGTAAACACCCATGATTAGCCATGCAATGTTTGAGACCATCAGGACCTTAATCATGAACATCTTTTTGATTTTATAGGTTTCAGTGGCATAAGCCGCCCAAACCTGTGGAATTGCGAAGCCTGCCCAGAACAATGCTGTGACAAGGCCGATCTGCATCTTGCTTGCGTTGACAAAAGTGAGGAATGCGATTGGGATACCCATGTAATAAGTGAGCGATCCCCAGATCGTTCCGCCAAAACCATTCCCGAATGCAAAAGCATCAAACTTATAATACTCTTTGAGACTCTGTGGTTGTGCCATACTGCCTCCCGTTAGTGGAAAATATGTGTGAACTGTCAGAACTTTTCAGTCAAAGCCACCATATAATAATGTCAAGCCGCGGAAAAAAGCGCCTTTTTCGGTGACTCTTGCATATCAGTTATGTATAGCTAATCATTCTATTAAAGCGAATGACAAGCCCGCTGTCAAGGGAGTTTTGATAATTGACGTAATAAGCGTATATTATATATGAAGAAAAAAATACAATTGAACGCAGGATATGGACTATATTATGCCAAAAACACCAAAAATAATCGCTCCAGCCGGAAGCCCCGAAAGTTTCGCAGCCGCGCTGAACGCAGGTGCAGACGCTGTCTATGTCGGTGCAGGCGGTTTCAACATGCGTGCCGGAGCCAATGCTCTTTCAATGGATACTATCGCCGGGATGGCCGAACGCGCTAAAGACAGCGGTGTCGAGTTCCTCCTTGCCATGAATACCATTGCCTATGACGGCGAATTTGACGAAGCCTCCCGTGTTCTCGACCATGCGGCGGAAATCTCAGTAGATGCTGTCATTATGTGGGACACCGGACTGATGGCGCTTGCCCGCGAACGTGGCCTCACTGTCAATCTCTCGACCCAGGCATCTGTTTCAAACGTTCACGCAGCACTCTTCTATGAGTCACTCGGTGTCAAGCGCATAGTGCTTGCCCGCGAGCTTTCACTTGAACAGATCGCGGCAACCATTGCAGCAGCACGAGCTAAAGGATCATCTCTCGAATTTGAGTGCTTTGTCCACGGCGCCATGTGTGTCGCGGTGAGTGGACGGTGTCTGACAAGCCAGTTTATCAGCGGACGGAGCGCCAACCGTGGCGACTGCCTTCAGCCATGCAGGCACAAGTTCCGTGTCACCGAAGAGTTGGAAGGCTACGAGCTCGATTTTGAGGGCCATTCTGTCATGAGCGCCCGCGACCTCTGCTCTATCGATATAGTTGACCGTCTTGTCGAGGCAGGTATCGACGCCTTCAAAATCGAGGGGCGGATGCGTGATGCCTTCTATGTCAAGACAACTGTCGAGGCCTACCGCGAGGCCAGGGATGCCGCGCTTGCAGGCAGTTTCACATCTGAGCTCGGCGCTGGCTTGAGAGAGCGACTCAAACGTGTTTTCCATCGGGAATTTTCAAGCGGCTTCTATCTCAGCAGGCCCGACCATGAAATGACGGAAAAAAATGGCAACCAGTCCGAAGTTGTCAAAGAATATGCCGGGAAAGTGACTAACTATTTCGCAAAAGTCAATGCTGCTGAAATCAAGCTCGAAGCACGTGGCATATCCACTGGCGACAACCTCCTTGTCACCGGGCCAACAACGGGCGCGATGGAATTCAGCGCTGACTCAATCCACTCGGAATCGGGCGATCCGCTTACTGAGGCCGCGCAGGGAAGCATTATCGGGCTTCAAGTCCCCGAAAAAGTTCGCCGCAGCGACAGCCTCTTTGTGCTCAGAAACCGTCAGGATAAACCCCAGACTGAACGCTAAAAAAGAGTAACGATTGAAGAAGAGGGCGATCAATATGATCGCCCTTTTTCTGTCTGGCGACAGCAAAGGGGAGGATGAATTGGGGACACCCGGCATTTGCCCGGTTTCCCCAAACCCCTTCCGACAAAGGGTCGGTGACCCTGTATGGTCTGATGTGGGAATGCAGATTACACGTACAAAGATGCTGCGCGACTTTGTGCTGCGATACCGGTGTCAGCGTTAAGACGTTAGCCCCATGAAATATCAAGAGTCAGCTATTGACAGATGCCCCCCTGAGAAATCCCCGAACGTGCCGAAAATTTCGGATAAGAATTGCTGCCTGCTTGAACGAGACGGAGTCGAGAGAGTTCAGCAATTCCCGAAATTTGAGGTGTTAGTGAGGAAATGGATTTCTCCGGGGCGCCTTTTCTTTTGTTTCTTTTCTTTGGGCGAACAAAGAAAAGAAAGTTTATATAATGTTTTTATTTGACATATATAAGAAACAACCTATATTGCTTTACAGCAGTAGTTTTGATTCAAGAACAAGATCAAAGTACGGGGAGACAGGGATACGACGGATATTATGTTTGATACTAACGATAACAGTTATAAGCGCTGGGGATGTGGACGCGGAAGATGATGCTGGTGAAGTAGGATTCAAAATTCGCAGTTGGTGATTCAAGATTAGA
>Ga0307988_1001825_pt1 | contig 11298 bp, 11 predicted proteins | sample EllFjometagen183_FD_203166 | JGI IMG/M metagenome (GOLD analysis project Ga0307988, IMG submission 203166) | Marine microbial communities from Ellis Fjord, Antarctic Ocean - #183 | ecosystem: Environmental > Aquatic > Marine > Unclassified | place: Southern Ocean | collected 2014-10-08 | reverse complement strand
AGCCAAATGTAGAAAGTGAATTAATAGCAGTACTAAAGTCAGATATGCTCGTTAATATTTTAGATGCTAAAGATAGATGGATAAAAGTGAAAACAACATCGGGTGATACTGGATGGTTTGATATCAAATCAATAGTAAAGGAGAAATCAATAGAAGAACCCAAGACAGCTAAAAAAAATGATTCAATTACAAGAGAAGTATCAAATCCGTCAAAGGGTGACCATTACTACGTCAAGTCTGGGAGAGATTTATTATCTAAACCGACTTTAGAAGGTGAAACGGTAGAAACATTAAGAGCTAAAAGTATAGTTTTAGGTATTTTGGAAAAGAGAGGATATTGGATTAAGGTTAAGGTAAAATCAGGAAACACTGGATGGTTAGTCGATGATTGGATAGAAAAAGAAAAATCAACAAAAGTTGTCCATATAGAAAAAAAGCGAAATCCAGTTAAAAAAAAGAAATTGAAAAATTTTAAAGGTGAGGATTAGTACGTCAAGGATATAAGAGATTTATTATCTAAACCGACTTTAGAAGGAAAAACGATAGAAACATTAGAAATTGGAAGTATAGTTTTAAATATTTTAGACAAAAAAGGATATTGGATCAAGGTTATTCTAGAATCAGGCAATACTGGATGGTTAGTTGATGATTGGATAGAAAAAGAAAATCCGACTATAGAATATTTAATCAAAGATGCTGTGTCAAAATATACTATTAAGGAATTTGACGAATTCAGAAATATTACTTATTACAAAAATAAAAGTGAAAGTGATGATAATCCAATAATGATTTATATTGGTAAAAGAAAAAACAATAAACTGTTCTTGAGAGTGATTTTTAAGTATTTAGGAGATGATTGGCTTTTTGTTGATTCTTTGTCAGTATCGGTAGATGGAAAAATCTATGGACCATTTACTGGTAAATTCGAACGAGATCACTCTTCTGGACGTGTATGGGAATGGATAGATATATCTGTGAATAAAGTCGGATATGAACTATTGAATAAAATATTTACATCCCAGCGATCTGTAATAAGATTTGATGGCAGCAAGTATTATAGAGATCAAAAAATTGATTCAAATAATAAAAGATTAATTAAAGAGATGATTTACGCATATAGAGATTTGGGAGGTAAGGATATAAATTGAGATTTGCTACTTCAAATAGGAAAGATATGCTTCTTACAAAATATGAAATATGATGGGAAGGATTGGACGTGAACGACAAGATAATTAGTGGCTCAATATTGCTAGGTTTTTTAATATTGGCGGTGGTTTCGTATTCTAGGTTTCAATACTTTAAAAAAATAAATTCAATACTTAATAGACTAATACATATAGTAGTTATAAAAATTGGTCAACGAACTGTTGACCACGGTGATGGTCAGAAATACATAGGGCAAGTGAAGGACAATATGGCAAACGGTCAAGGAACAATGACTTATAGTGATGGTTCTAAATATGTTGGTGAGTGGAAAGACGATAGATATAACGGTCAAGGAACAATGACATATAGTGATGGACGAGAATATGTGGGTGAGTTCAAAGATGACATAAGGACAGGTAAAGGAACAATGACTTATGCTAATAAATATGTATATACCGGTGAATGGAAGGATAATGAACGTAATGGAAAAGGGGAAATAGTATTTACCTATGGAAACGTATATATAGGTTATTGGATAAACGATAGATTGACTTATAATGGGACTCTGAGATCTGTAGATGGAAAACGGTTACATTTTTGGTGTCAGAAGGGTGTATTCTATTGGAATCGTAAAGGGCAGTTTAACGAACCAAGAAGAACGATGTTTTATGGTTGAATAGCAAAGTACATAATAAGAGAAAAAAATCTAATGAGACAGTTTTTTAGGTCCGCAGTTATTATTTTTTTGAGCTTCACTTATGTAAAAGTCTATGCGAGTGATGTTGAAATCAGAAAGACTTACTACAAATCTGGTTAGATAAAATCTGAACGATCTTTCAAAGATGGTAATAGAGATGGGATAGCTAAAATTCATTACGAATCTGGTAAGTTACAGATTGAGGGGTTTGTCAAAGATGGTAAAGCTGTTTCTGGATTTTTCTATACTGAAGATGGTAGCAAAAGAAAAATGACTAATGCTCATTTACATAATTTATACAAATGACTGTCGCACCAGTTTGATTGATGTATGTGTGTTTGTAAAAGATAGTATGCTTTGTAGATATGACTCAGTATGATCAGGAAATCATAATTAATTTACATTAATCTTTTGTATTTACAGGTGTTTTATGGAAATGTTAGGGGACGTCTCTGAATATGGTTCCTATGCTATTATGTACTTATTCGCTTCCTATATTGTAGGAATCATAATTCTTTTGTTATCAAAAGGAGTAGTTTCGTTGACTCACGAAGTTGATCCTGAAGTTTTAAGATTTTTTCAAAATAAAATAAAACCATTCAATCTGGTGGAAGTTAAGAAATATGGATGGAAATTTGTTATTGTTATAACAATAATTGGAGGGATAACATGTTTTGGTTTAAAAATGGAAATAAACTCAACTCGTGATTCAGCAGTAAAGACCACATTGGCAAACATTCGTGATGAGAAAATTGCTGGATATTATTTTGATGCGGAAAGATATTTTGATGCGAAACGCAAAAAAGGAAATCAATAACTTCTTTTTTTAACTAATTTTTATAACGAACATTCTTTGAATTAAGTTATAAAATTTGAGAGGGAAAACAAATGAGTTTGTTGTTTAGGTATTTATCTATTATTTTTATGATCTTCATTTATGTAGACGTCTTAGCGAGTGATGTTGAAGTCAGAAAGACTTATTACGATTCTGGTGATTTACGTTTTGAAGAGTCTTACAAAGATGGCAAAAAAAATGGGACAACTAAGGGATATTACAAATCTGGTGAGCTGTATTTTGAAGCGTCTTACAAAGATGGTAAAGTGAATGGCATAAGTAAGGAATTTTATGAGTATGGCGGGCTACATTATAGACGATCTTACAAAAACGACAAGCAATATGGCATAACTAATGAATATTATAAATCTGATGCGATAAAGTCAGAAATTGAATACAAAAATAATAAAATAAACGGAATATTAAAAGGATATTACGAATCTGGTGAATTAAATGTCGAAGCACCTTTCAAAGATGGAAAGGCGAATGGTATAACAAAAGCGTATTACAAATCTGGTAGACTAAAATATGAAATCGATTTTAAAGATCGTAAGATAGATGGAATAAAAAAGGAGTATTACGAATCTGGTTTGCTACAATTAGAAGAGGTTTATGAAGACGATAAATTAATTGGTACAAGCAACGAGTATTACGAATCTGGTGAGCTACAATATGAACGATCTTACAAAGATGGAAAAGCTGTTTCTGGTTATATCTATGATGAAGATGGTAAGAAGACGAAAATGACTAATGCTCATTTATCTAAAATAAACAAGTAAAAGTTTAAGTAACTAGCTGTGTAAAACAAAGTATACTTTTGTTACACCTATAAAAGTGTACATAAACTGTGTAATAAAAGTATGCGTTTTCACTTTCTTTACACTATTCTCATAAGTCCTTAAAGATTGCTTTACAGGTGTTCAATAGGTTGATATTATGTAGTTAATGAATAAATCAACTTTGGAGAACACAATGAAAAGTAAAGGACAGAAGATAGGTTATGTGAGGGTGTCAAGTGTTGACCAGAATATTGAACGACAACTTGATGGTGTCGAAGTTGATAAGATTTTTGAAGATAAGATATCAGGAAAAAATGTAAACAGACCAGGACTTACTGACTGTTTGGATTATTTGAGAGAAGGTGATACACTTGTTGTACATTCTATTGATCGACTCGCAAGGAACTTGAGCGACTTACAGAATGTTGTTGATAGTTTGATAGCTAAAGGAATATCAGTTCATTTTGATAAAGAGAACTTGATGTTCTCTGGCATTGATAATCCGATGAATAAGTTAATGCTTCAAATGATGGGTGCTTTTTCTGAGTTTGAAAGGAATTTGATTCGAGAACGACAAAGAGAAGGCATTCAGATAGCACGTAAGCAAGGAAAGAAGTTCGGAAGACCATCAAAGTTGAATGCGGAACAGGTCATTGATATTAAGGAACGGATTCAGAAAGGTGATTCAAAGAACTCAGTTGCTAAAGAATACGGTATAAGCAGACCAACCATTTATAGATTGTTGGCAACATAACACATTGGTTAACTTTTCTTAAAGTTACTCAAGGAATGTCTATGAAAAATATATTATTAACTATATTTGTAATCAGTATTGTATTTACTGGCTCTACAGTATTATCTGAAGATAATGTTTATAAAATGGATGATGTTTATGTAAAAAATAAGATATTATATGTTAAAAAAGATAATAAACCAATAGAAGGAACAATAATTATATATTATGAATCTGGTTCAATAGCAGCAACATCTGAAATAAAGAATGGAATAGAAAACGGTATTTTTAGAGGTTATGATGAAGATGGAAACCTCCATAATGAGTCGCTCATTAAAAATGGAAAGAAGGAAGGTGTTAAAAAAACATATTACATTAACAAAATTAAGGTAGCACATGAAATACTTGGCGGTGGAAGAGAGAATATAAACTATGAGGATTTAAATTCTGGATATTATACAAAAGAAAATATTAGACTTGAAACACCATATAAAGAAGATAAAAAAAATGGTATTGAGTTTGGGTATTATAAGACTGGTGAACTATCATTTGAAAGATCATACAAGAACGACAAAAGAGATGGAGTTTCAAAAGAATATTGGGAGTCCGGTAATATAAAACATGAAATACCATACAAAGACGGTACAATATCTGGAGTTAAAAAGCAATATTATCAGTCAGGTAGGATAGAATATGAAACACCATACATGAACGGAAAAAGAAATGGTATTATGGTTGGGTTTTATAAGACTGGCGAAATATATTCTGAAAGACCATACAAGAACGACAAAAGAGAAGGAGTTTCAAAACAATATTGGATATCAGGATCTTTGTTTAAAGAAACAGGATACAAGAACGATATAAAACATGGTATTCAGGCTGCCTATTCGGATAAGACAGCTGAAGTTACATTAAAAAGATCATACAATAACGGTAAAAAGGATGGGGTCTCAAAGGAATATGAAATCTGGATTAGGACAAAAGATGAAGCTGTTTCTTTAAAAAAAAGAGGATATGATATCACAAAGGTTTCCCTTCTATATTTGGCTATAGAAATAGTATACGATAATGGACATGCTATATCCGGTTTTCTTTACACTAAAGATGGTAAGAAAACTAAGATGACGAATGCGCATTTACATAAAATAAATTCAAAATTAGGAAGGTTTAAATACGATATTTGGCAATAGAAATAGTATACGATAATGTAAACGCTATATCGGGCACTATTTACATTGAAAATGACAGAAATATTAAAATAACTAACGCACACCTTCATGAAATTATTTCTGAGGAAAAAAATAAGCAGACCAACAATTTACTAATTATTGGCAGTATAAGTTTTGCTATCTTAACATAGGTGTAATAATGAAAAAAAAGTTATTATTCATCGTTATCCCGTTTGTGCTTATATTAACGGTACTATATGTATATAACTATGATAAAACTAACACGTCTAGTGAAAATACTACTCACACTTACAATGATTCGTTCACTGATAGTTTGAATGAATACCTAAAAAACAATTATGTGTCATCAGATGGTAAATTAATAACATATAATTCGTATGAACGATTAGAATCTGAATACCAGAATGGAATACTTCACGGAGTTTCAAAACTATATTCTAAAAGTGATAAATTAAAAATAGAGATTCAGTACAAGGAAGGGAAAAAAGATGGTATGGAAAAATATTATTGGGACTCTGGCCAGTTACAAAATGAAGATAATTACAAGGAAGGGAAAAAAGATGGTACGCAAAAGCATTTCTCTGAGTCTGGCAAGTTAAAATCGGAAGATAATTACAAGGAAGGGCAGCAAGATGGTACGCAAAAGTATTTCTATGATTCTGGCGAGCTAGAAAGCGAAATAACATTCATAGATGGTAAAGAGAATGGTTTTTATAGTCATTATAATGAATCTGGGATTTTAACAATTCGTCGGGAATACATGGCTGGACAAGCAGTTGGGGTTGAAAAAGGTTATTTTGATTCAGGACAACTATCTTCCATAACTAATTGGAAGGATGATGTTAAAAATGGTGTTTCTAAATATTATCACATATCAGGTCAATTATTAGAAGAAGTTTTATACAAAGATGGTCAAAGAATAAATAGTAAGGCGTACAATCTTAAATCTGGGTTTTTGAGACGTGAAGAGACTTATAAAAATGATAATCCTGTGTCAGTTATTTTTTACACAGAAGATGGAAAGATTAAAGAAATTCCTTAAGCAACATTTTTTTCTATCGACAGTTTTGATCTATTTTAGATTTCACCCTCATAGAAATATATGTGAAAATGAAATTCAATAAAGACATCATAACAAAAACTTTGGGATAGAATCAAAGTCATTTAGAATATAAAAACATTTCCAATTAGTCCTATTTTTCAACTCACTAGTAAAAACTGGGTCTCAACTTTCTTGAGACTCAGTTTTTTTTGCCCGCCTTACTGACCCCATACTGAAACCATCAAAATCCTTCCTGCGTTGACTGCGTGAGTTGTTTTAATACTGAACTACTCATTCAATTGACCCACGTTTATATCGCAGATTTCGGAATCCTTTGATCAACAACAACACATATATTTCGATTTTACTAAATAACAATGAATACACAAAAACTACACAGGAGTAGCAATGAGACACACAAATCAACAAATGAACCGAATTAACAAAGTGCCGTATCACGTGAAGCTTGATCGCCAGCCCCTGGATATGATCAAAATGATTTCAAGGGTCGAGAATGAAAGCACTAGCTGTTTGATCAGAAGAGCTATACAGCGATTTGTCAGCGATTGGCACATAAAAAAGAAAGAGAGCATTGTCAAACGGCAGAATGACTTCAGGGAAATGAAAATGGAACTGAACGGGATAACAGGATTGAGTGGCAATAAGTGGATTGAAGATGATGAAGTGTGGTAGCCATGAATGATAACATACATGAATATTACTTTGATAAAGCGATTGATCTAGGACAAGAGCAGATAATGAAGGACAGTTTAACAACGAGAGAACTCAGGTATTTAGCCGAATTAACAGAACACTTAGAGCACTCTCCAAATTATATTGAAGCATATAATCAATACATCATTTATTATCTAGACCAGATTTCACGGTAATAATGATGATCATGATGTAATTATTAAAAAAAATCCATAACAAGTACCAATAAAGTTATGGACTGATATATATATTATAATAACGTACACTAACTTTCGTGGGACATATGATGCGTAAAATACTGGAAAAATTGGGATAACTCACAATGGTAACAGAAATAGAGTTCACGGTAAAAGGTTCTACAAATAGAACGGATGTAGATAATGGTGGACATAATATTCAAGCAATTATGGATAGTATTGTTCATTACCAGGATATTAAGAAAATTACTGAATCTATAAGATTAACTTTAAAGAACAAAGATAAGGCAATTGGAATAAAAAGAGCAAACCAAATCAAGAAGGATAATTTACCGTTGTTTTTTCCGTGTGTAGTTCTGTCTGATAGCTCCAAGTTCGGTGATAATGAATATGTCATGTCCACTGGTTTGGTTCAGTTTGATATAGATGATATTTCAATTGAGGACAGCATAAAGATAAGAGAAGAATTAATCAACAAGATTCCATATTTATATTATGCCTTTATTTCACCAAAAGGTGGATTGAAGTTTGGGTTACTCACAGATTTCAAGGAAACTAATAAAACTGTAATAAAGGATAAATTTAAACTGTTATACAGCATAGTTAGAAAGCATATTGTCAAAAATGTTGATTCAATAAATGATTTGGATGATCAATCAAATCAAATAGAAAGAGCATGTTACTTGTCACATGATAAAGATGCTTACTGGAATGATGGTTGTGAAGTTCTTGAGGTTAATACAGAAATAAACGAGGTATATATTGAAAATCAAAAAGAAAATGAAAAAATTGAACAAGACCAGATTCAATATAATAAGAACAATCTTGGGTACACTACTTCAATAAGTGAAGTACAAAGAGCACTGAGTTATATTCCAAAAGATAGTAGGTATCATTACAGAGAAAAAATAAATTATTCTGTATTTGATGAATTGGGATCAGAGGGAATTAGTTTATTGTATAATCATTGGATGAAAACTGACAGGAATAAACTTAAAAAGCAACTGGAAGTTCAATGTAAATCACATTTACAAAAAAGAGGTAACACAATAAGTATAGGAACATTATTCAAGGAGGCCAAAGAGAATGGCTTCAATTTTAATCCTTACGGGATGAACAATACTGGTTCTTATGAAAATGATGAACCAACATACAATGAGCCCAAAATTAGTGTCGTTGATTCAAAAGATAGGCTTAAAAAGATTGTCAGTGATTTTTTCAAGGAAAAGAAAAATGTATGTGCGTTGGTTGAAGCAGGACTAGGTAAGACGTTTGAGGTTCTAAAATATATTACTGAAGAGTTTGATACAAATAAAAAAATAAGAGTGGCATACATTGTTCCTGATCATACACTAGGAGACGACGTTATTTCTGATTCAAAAGAATACTCGGATTGGAGTATGTCAGCCATTACACCGTTTAAATCAATAAAAGGTATTGGTAAGTTGTGCCAAATGATTCCTGCTTCAGATAAAGATGAGGATTGGTTCTATTCTGATGAGGTATGTAATAAATGTGGTATTTTCCATACTGATATTTGTCAGTATCACGAGCAATTTAAAGATAATTTCGCAGCTTTAAGAGTATACACAAAAGAATATTTGTTTCAACCATCAAAACTAGATTATAACTGGAAACCAGATTATATTATTATTGATGAAGATATAGTCAATAATATCACATATGAGAAAACAGTTAAAAACGAACCACTAATAAATAAGATTCTGAAAGAATGTATCGGAAAGAACTTTGAAGATGTTCTCATTTCGTTTGAAGGTGCTATTAGGAAGGAAAAAAATAATATTACATCTAATTTCGTTACTGATCAAAAGAACACCTCGTTGGGTGTAATGAACCATAATAAAGAATTGTTCAAGAGTGGAGAATATAAGCGACACTTGATTGTGATGTTGAATTGGATAAACTACTACAAATATAAGAGTAATCCAATATTACAACAATTAAAAGATATTCCATCGGATAAGATTGAGATTATGACGAATAAGAAAAATCAGATTTATATGAGTATAAGAGGAATAAAAGAGATTCACCACAAGTGGGATAATATACCGATTTTATATTTAGATGCTTCAGGAGAGCAAGGAGTCATTGAAAAAGCAACTGGAATTAACTTTGATGACTATCATTCAATAAGAACTGAATATAACAAGAATGTTGAGATATCAACAATAAGTAATGCCAGTATTTCAAGGAAATGGTTATCCGACAAAGATAATAAGCAAATGTTTATTCAATTTATGAGACTCATTGATAATGGTACAACAGCATTGACGACTTATAAAAAATTGGGTGAGGAGAAGTTTAAAGACAACTTAATAAAGCAAAACGTAATAGCTGAAGAAAACCTGTTGTGGTTTGGAAAACTTAGAGGTTCTGATAAGTTCAGTGAGAAAAATGGTAATTTTAATCAACAGATACAAATGGGAAGGCAACAATTATCCGGTAACGACATAGCTAGGAAGCATCAACTGTTTTTTAATTTAGATAAACCAGTTGAACCAGAAACGAAATTGGTTAACAGGACGTTTAAAATGAAAGATGGTGACCACATAACTATAGACAATTGGGGTTACTGTAATTCTGGTTTAGCAATGATATCAGAGCATTTTGATAAAGGTGAATCATATCAAGGAGGAAATAGACTTAGGTTGATTCATGGTAATAAAAGAAAGAGACTTCTTCTTTTAAGCAACAATGTTTTGGATTTTGAATATTCTAGAGTGTTTAATTCAAGAGCAATTTTCTTAAAAAGTAATTCACCAAGAGTCAAGTTCATTGAAGTTATCAATAAATATAAGGTTGTTGATGCCAAGAATAATAAGTTTCTCATTGATAAAACAGGATGTTCTGAAGGTCAGATAAAACAGACAAAAATTAGAAGATATGAATTTGACGATAAAAAATGGGTTGAGCATAATCCATTCTTTGACGTTATTGAAGTACAGGTCAAAAGAATTGGTAGACCAGATATAAAACCAAAGGATATGACTTTCTTTGTTGTTTGGGATTTGGAGAAACCAGAATTCATTGAAATATTAAAAAATATATTTAACTTGAATATGATAGACATTTTAAGTTCTTCTAATCAGAGTCAATTAAATTACTGGAGTTCGTTGTAGTAACTTCTCATTATAACTATCTATTTGAACTACGCCTATGAGATAAATTGACTAAATATAAGTAGAATAAAACTAATTGAGGACACACCTATGATGACATTCCACGAGTTTGTAAGAAGTCAACGATATGAAGATTTGAAATACGATGCGTTGAAGCAACCTAGCGAAAAAAACAAAGTAGTTAATGAGAACAAAGTTCTAAGCTTAGCTTCTTGGTCAATGACCAGAAAGAAAATGAATAATCCAGAGTTGTCGATGGAAAAGAAAATGGCCGCACTAGTTGACTTGGTAGCAATGGGTGCTTTTCTTAACCAGAAAGAGATAGCTAAGTTGAAAACAACTATAGCTAAAGGAAGGTAGATGATAAAGAAATGTTTAATTAAGAACAGACAACGTTGGAGAATTAGAAAAATACAGTCACTTCAACACGCAAAAAAACATGCTAACCTTTTTTGACGCAGGGCAGGAGAATGATTCAGTTTAATTCGTGCCATGTTGTTCCTTTCAAAGAAGTTGTAAATCCTACCATAAAACCACTCAGGTTGACGCACATTCAACTTTTAGCCAAAACGTGAACGTTACCATTCAGTAAATCAGAAAAACAACACATTTATAAACACACATTGATAGTGTGAAATAAAAGTTGCTAACATATTGAAATTGCGTAATATAACTGAATAATGTTTACACAAAACTTACACATTACATAAAAAAAGGGACTTAGAAAATACCTTCTAAGTCCCTGATATTACTGGTGGAGCTAGTCGGGATCGAACCGACGACCTCTTGACTGCCAGTCAAGCGCTCTCCCAGCTGAGCTATAGC
>Ga0307988_1001824_pt1 | contig 11299 bp, 13 predicted proteins | sample EllFjometagen183_FD_203166 | JGI IMG/M metagenome (GOLD analysis project Ga0307988, IMG submission 203166) | Marine microbial communities from Ellis Fjord, Antarctic Ocean - #183 | ecosystem: Environmental > Aquatic > Marine > Unclassified | place: Southern Ocean | collected 2014-10-08 | reverse complement strand
TTATCTTATTTACCCTATTATTTATCTGGTTATTATTCCGGCATTTTATCTCTTAACTCATTATATAGAAATTCGCTTATACCTATTCCATTACCTTGTTTTGAAAGGTTTTCCGCAAGATACTCATCATGCATTGATTTATACATATCCATACCATGGTTATCCGTTTCAAACAGAGCATCTCCCGGAAGAGAATCCCGCATATTTTTCAACATGTTTTTTAAAAATATTGCTTCAAAGCCCTGACAAGCTTCTTTAAGTTTCTTATCTTCAGTCTTTTCAGTTAACTGTGAGGTGTTTTTCAGAGCCTCAATGTTTGAATTTGCAATATTCTGATTTATGATGCTTATATCCATGACAAATATCTCTCTACTTTAATTATATTATCTCAAGTTCTGCCTGCAAAGCGCCCGCGGCTTTAATACTCTGTAGAATACTGATTAAATCAGTGGAGGAAGCTCCAATGGAATTAAGCCCGTTGACAAGTTCTCCAATGGTTGAGCTGCCGGAGAGTTCCATTGTTTTGCCTACACCTTCGTTTTCTTGGCCCTTATTTACAATAATGGAAAGACTCCCATGGGCAATTGCCACCGGAGAAATAGTTACATCCTCACCGATTACAACTGTTCCTGTTTTTTCATTTATAACTACCCGTGCTCTTGTGTCCGGAACTACGGAGAGACTTTCAATATCAGAAATAAATTCAGCGACACCTGTTTTCCACATATTGTCTGGAATCTTCAATTGAATTGCACTTGAATCGATAGTTTCTGCAATACCTGATCCAAGAGATGCATTAATCGTATCTGCCATTCTTCGGGCAGTTGTAAAATCAGGCCTGAATAAAGAAAGAAGAAGCTTTCTCTTCCCATCTAACTTAAATGGGATTTCATTTTCAACAGTGGCACCATTGGAGATTCTAACCACCTGTTTATGCCCGGCATCCCCGGCTCCCACTGTTACAGCGCCCTGGGCTATTGCATAAATTTTACCATTAATACCTTTTAAAGGCGTTATTAACAGAGTACCGCCCTTAAGGCTTTTTGCATCTCCCAAGGAAGATGCCACAATATCAATTCTATCCCCTATTCGTGCAAAGGGAGGAATATTGCCTGTTACCATTACAGCAGCAACATTTTTCACATTGAGCTGATTCTGATCAATGTGGATATTCATCTTTTCCATCATATTGCCTAAAGATTGCTTGGTAAAAGGAACTCCTGATTTATCTCCTGTTCCATCAAGACCTACAATAAGACCATAACCGGTTAGCTGGTTAATTCGGACTCCCTTGATCCCTGCAAGATCTTTTATCCTGGCAGCATAGGACTCTGTATGATTTACAAAAACAATCAGAGATGCAAAAAGCACAAAAAGTAGAATTCTAAATTTATTCATATTTCATTCCTTTTTTTAAAAGGGCCAAATGTTATCAAGAATTCTTGTTCCCCAACCAGGTCTTTGTTTATCTGAAAGGGCTCCTTCTCCATAATATTCTATTTTCGCGTTAGCCAATGAGTTTGATGTGACTCTGTTATCAGCACTTATATCTTGGGGTCTCACAACTCCTGAAACAGTAATAAATTGAATCTCTTTGTTGGATTTAATTGACCTTTTCCCATATAGAGTTAAATTTCCATTGGGTTCAATTTCTGTAATTCTGGCAGCGATTGAAGCTGTGACCTGACCTGTCCTGTCGCTTTCTCCTTCTCCTTGCAAGTTACTGTCATATGTTGTCTCTATAAGTTTACTAGGATCTGTAATGTTATATCGTTCTGCAAGGCTTGCTACGTTACCAAGCCAATTTGGAATGCCTAAATTAAATCCACTTTTCCTTGAAGTTTCAGTAGTAACTTTCATACTTGACGAAGAATTTTCAACAATATCCACAACAACAGTATCTCCAACCATGCAGGCTTTTGTATCTTCAAAATAAAACCTGCTCTGACCTGAAAACAGGGAGCCCTCATTGGAACGAAGTTCTGCAAATTGTGGAACAATTGCAGGCTTTTCTGAAAGTCCTTTTGGAACTGCAACGCCGGCACCCTGCTTCCCGGACCCAAAAGTGATACATCCTGTCAATAGAAAAAGGCATAGGCCCACAAGCAGTTGAGAAGATATTTTTAAAAATATATGTGCGTTATTTTGTCTGTTTATCATAATCATTTTCTCCTAGTAATATACCTCAACCAGTGATTTCCCTTTTACAAACCCCCTTACAATTTTTCCGGAGTTTAAATTCTCAACCCTGATTAAATCATCTGTAATTCCATCTTCTCTGGAAATCCCGGCAGTAATAATTTTGAGCCCGTCTCTTTTAGCAATAAGCTTTATTGCCTGACCTTTATAAACCAAAGGAGGCTGTTCCAATAGACTCACTGGTAATAAATTGCCTTTCTTGATTGTGTTCTTAGGAATCTTCCCCGCAACATTCTCAATATTCCTTGCAAAATAGTTACGGAGTTTTGTTGTGTTAACACTTTTATAGTAAAGATTATGCGCTTCAATTTTTTGATTTTTTAATAATGGGACCCGGGCACAGACAAATTGTTCATATACATCGACCCAACCTGAAAGAAAAATCTTATCAACATTATTATTATTAACTAAAACATCAACCCTTATAGAAAACCTGCCTTTACCTGAAAATTTGTTTTCCCTGGCAAACAAAAGTGATAGTTCCCCCTGGGGGTATGGTTCAATGCCTCTAACACTGAAATCACTCAGGTCAAACTTTTTGTCTTCCTGAAATGTTTCAATATATTTTACAAGAAATTCTTTTACATAGTCTTTCTCCAATGTCTGGGTAAGACGTTTTACATAGATTTTCTCCGGTACAATAATCGTGACGTTTTTGTCAATCAGGTGATTTGCATTGATTTTTGAACGAAGACGATCTTTTAAAATAATTTTTATCTCACCAGGGTCAGGCGCTGTTCCAATGAGTATTATGCCGATCTCATTTTTCAAAAAAGAAGGTGCATTAATATCAGCAATATCTCTTAAATAGATATCTTCAGCATTAACCTTGCTGGTCTCTTTAACGTTTATGGAAAAACCTTCTTCTCCATAAACAACACCACAAAAAACAAATAAGGATATAAAAATATACCAAAGTATGAAACTGGTCTTTTTAGTATTTATATCTCTCATAATTTACCTCTTTAATCCAGTTGCAGTGCTCAACATTGCGTCTGCCGTCTGAATTGATTTTGAATTTGCTTCATAGCTTCTTTGTCCTGAAATCATATCAACCATTTCTTCAACAATACTCACATTTGACATTTCCAGATAATTATTGGTAACAGTACCTGCACCACTTTCACCAGGTATTGATTCAGTCGCTGTTCCGGATCCTTCGGTTTCTCTCAAAAGGTTATTTCCCATGGCAAAAAGCCCCCCAGGGTTAATAAATGTGGTTACATTTATCTGTTCAGTTGAAAGAATTGATTCATCCGCGCCATGGGTGGTAAATGTCCCATTGTCCTGTAAAGTAAGGGTAACTGCTTCTACGGGAATTGAAATCTCAGGCTGAAGCCTGTCGCCGGAAGGCGTTGTAAGATAACCCTCACTATCTAAAGAAAAATTACCAGCTCTTGTATAAAGCTCTTCATCACCATGAAGCACTTTAAAAAAACCTTCTCCCTGAATTGCTATATCAAGATCATTACCTGTCTGTACATAGTCACCCTGGGTAAATATCTTCTGGACCCCGGCAGGTTTTACCCCCATACCAACCTGTATTCCTGTCGGTACCTGGCCACCTCCCGGGGTTGTCTGACCTGCAACAAGCGTAGTCTGATACATTAAATCTTCAAAATTTGCTTTGGATTTTTTAAAACCTGTTGTATTTGCATTTGCAAGATTATTCGCCACAACATCTGTTTTCATCTGCTGGGCATTCATGCCTGTTGCTGCTGTCCATAGCGATCTAATCATATTTATCTCCCTGGTTTATTGTAATTTACCTACGTCGTTAATAGCTTTTCCATCCAGCTCATCAAATGTCATCATTAATTTCTGATACGTCTCATACATTCGATGATGATCAATCATATTGACCATTTCATCTACTATCTGTACATTTGAGCCTTCAATTGAGCCTTGCTCAACCGCAAGATTTAGCGGTTGAATTTCGTCTCGGGTATCGCCTTTATAATTATAATTATTCGCACCCTCTTTCTGAAGCATTGTCAAATTATCAAATGTTACAATATCGAGTGTGTCTGCAAGCGTCCCATCTACTCTGATCTCACCAGCATTGTTTATTTCAATCTTTGTTCCATTCGCAACTAGGGGGCCACCCTGACCCAATACAAAATTCCCTGACTGGTCTACAAGCGAACCATTATCATCAAGCGTAAAATGACCATTCCGCGTATATCGTATCCCGGCCTGGGTTTCAATTTTAAAAAACCCTTCATCTTTTAACGCCAAATCAAACTTATTCCCGGTTCTCTGTATAGAGCCCTGAGTCAGGTCTGTATTCATCCTAGCTCTGAATTCTTTATCAAAGCTGAGGATGTCTTTTTTAAACCCTGCTGTATCTGCGTTGGCAATATGATTTGAAACTGCTTCAAGCTTTCTTTCCTGTCTCAAACCACCTTGAACTGGTCTTGTTAATTCAAGTAACATTTAATGCCTCATTGTTATAATTGATTTTTAATAACTATAGTATAAGCAATATAAATGCCAGTCTGAATAAAAATTATGTAACCATCTATTGACAGGCTTTTCCACGTTTATATAAAAACTTTAGACAGGGAAATGCAGCAAAAAATTCCTGGTGGGGAACCAATTAATACTATCTTATGGGAATGGGTTAAGGTCTTTTGGAATTCATAGAGTAAACAAATGAAAGCAGCTCTGCTACCGCAATATATATTTCCGGAGGGATTGAGTCTTCTATTTCAAGTTGCGATAAGACTTCAACAAGATCCGGGTCATCTTTGACAGGGATTCCATGTTCGTGAGCTAACTGGATGATTTTTTCGGCAATACTTCCTGCACCCTTTGCTTTGACTCTGGGAGCTATATCTTTTGTGCCATCATATTTTAAAGCGACTGCTTTTTTTATTTCTTTCTTGTTTTTCATATATTAAATAATAATATTCAGTATCTGTTTTTCATCGTTTGCAAATGACTCTACAAGCGATATTGGCGTTAATTTTTCTTTTAAAACCACCTTGCATTCAATACTCTGAACCAGATATTCAAGTTTTGAAAGCCTGCTCTTTAATTCAGACAGCATGGTTTTAAAATAATCACAGACCTCGATGTTTGAAAAATTAAATGTCCCTGAAATCGCTTTTTTGTATATTGAAAAATCAGCTCGCAATGGTCCAAGTTGAGACATGTTTAGTAAAAAAGAAATATTGATTATTCTATTTTCACTCTTTTGGTCCTTCTTTTCCTCTTCCCCTCCTCCCAGGTCAACATATAATTGACCACTACTAAAGGAATCACTTTCAAGCACAGGAAAAGGGATCAAATATTTACCAGAATCTGATGACTGTGCATTTAAAGTTTGGAAGTTCTCAATGTTTCCGGCGTATTCTGCAAGAATTTTCAGGTTCCCTAGGTTAATATCTGATGATTGCAATTGGTTCAACACGTTTGCTTTTATATCACTTTTTACAATATTTGAAATTTCCTGCTGGAGGGGCAGACCTTTTAATTGCGTTACAAAAGTTGATAATTTTTTTTCCATTAATATACCGCTTTTATTCAAAAGGCGATGGAAAAAATTTTTATCTGGTTTGTCAGATTTAAGCGAAATAGACTTCAAATTCTCTAATAGCTCTTTATTCTCTATTTTTGATAAGTTTGCAAAGGGGTCTGCTCTTGAGGCAAGTTTTAATAACGAGGCTATTTTCTCAGGGACTTTTGATTCGCTGGAAGGAATTATTTTCAAATTTTGCTTCTTCTCCTCCGGCATAAGGTTGACCTGAAGTTTTTCACCTTCTTTTAAAAGGAATGGACTTTTAATAATAACCTTTTTACCGTCGATAAGTACTTGAACTTTATTTTCCGGAAGGGTTTTAAGGACTGTGGCAATTACTTTTTCCCCACTTTTCAAAGATGAAAAAACTGCATTTTTTGTTGCTTCTTTACGAATAATAATATCCGAAGGGGAAATATGTATCCCGGAAATCAATCCCTTTGCTCCATTGCCTTAAACTTTTTCTTAAGGTCAATCACAAGTTTGACTTCACCTTTAGGCATTGAAAGCTTGGAAACAATCTCATCAATACCATAGCCATTGTCGTACATATCTATTATGCTGTTTTGCTGGTCTAAGATATTCTCAGACAAATCAAGGTTCTTATTTTCAGGGTGAGGTTGGACCGGTTGGCGGACGACTTCCATTCTAAGATTTCTTAAATCTTCTTTGGCTGCTTCTGCTCTGGATATAAGAAGATTAATGCTTATAATCCTTGAGTCAAGGGATTCGTTCAACTCACCGATAAGTTTTCTTTTTTCTTTAATCTGTTTGTCAAAGCTGTCTGCCGTAATTTTGGAATCCTTAACAAGAGGTTCAAGCATTTCAATAATTTCATTGGTCGCTTTTTCAGCATTTTCTTGATCAACTCGACCTTCATAAGTGTATTGACTTGTCAGCTTTGCATTGCCGACACGTTTCACAAAAATTAGAAAACATAAAATTATAAAAAGATCAATAATAAATTGGATCCCAATCCAAAATTCAAATGAAAATAATTCAATCATACTATGGTATCAAGTAGCCTCCCTGTTGAGTCAGGATCATTTCCTTCTTCGGGCCTATCTTTCTCTTCTTTTTTTCTAACCTTTCTTTTTTCTTTATGCTGTTCTTTCTCTTTTTCTTTTTTAGATTTTAATCTTTCAGACTCTTCAGATTCTTGAATCGTTGTTTTTTTTGCCTGTTCGTTAGCAACTTGCACTGCAGATTGCCCAGGCTCAGAATTCGGTGCACTCGAGGGTTGATTCACTTCTCTGACAATCCCTGATTGCTGAACAAGAAGATTAAAACCTGGCACGGTAGTCATAATGTGCTCCCAGAATTATTAATTAACCAGCTTTAAAAGATTTAAAACTGATTTTCTTTATTGATCCTTCCGGCATTGATCCCTTTAGCGCTTTTTCAACAATCACGAGGAGATCAGACTCTGTAATTTTATCTCCCGTTGTCGAACGGAGTGCCTTCCGGACAGCAGCATAAACAATATCCCGATAAAAAGGCATGCGCTCTTTTATTTCATAATAGGCATTATCATTTGAATAATCAATAGTTATATCCAACTGTAGATAGGCAAGTCCTTCTATTGTTTCCGGAGCCAGAATTATAAAATCTTTCATAACCAAAGGTTCTATCACCTGATTACTAGGCATTGGCTTATATACTTTAGGTTTAGAAGGTGTTTTATCAACATCTATCATCACAGATTCAACTCCAGGTTCTTCCATTATGACTTCTTCAACCATAACTTTCTTCAAATCCTGAGTATTTTTCTTGCCTTTGCTTAGATAAAGAAAAGCACCTAAGGATATAGCACCAGCAATGAGTATAATTATTACCAGAATAATTATGAATTTTTTTCCTATTTTAAAAGATCTTTTTTTCTTCTTTTTAGGCTTCTTCTTAGGCTTCTTTTTCTTGGGTTTCTTTTTTTTCTTTTTCTCAGAAGGTTCTTCTGAATCTTCCAGGATCACCTTTGAATCCTCTTCCTCTTCCTCTTCCTCTTCCTCTTCCTCTTCCTCTTCCTCTTCCTCTTCCTCAGCTTCCTGATCTAAATCAACATCCACAATATCCTCTCCACTGCTACCGCCAGCATCATCAGGAGCATCCAAATCCCCAAGGGCATCCTCATCTTCATTTTCTGAGCTTTTGATCAAATCTTCAATATCATCCTGAGAAATCAGGCTATCCTGTTCCCAATCACCTTCAGTATCACTGTCAACGTCGTCCAGAAGGCTGTCAACATCCCCCTGGAGTTCTTCATTTTCGATGCCATCAAGTTCTTCTTGAAGGTCATCGTCTTCAGCAAGGTCGACAACTTCTGATTCCGGAATTTCCAAAACTTCTTCGTCTTCTTTTTCTTCTTCCATATCCACCTCTTGTTCTGTGGTTATTTCTTCTTGAAGCATCTCTTGGTCAGATTCAATATCTTCTTCTGCCTGTATTTCTTCTAATTCCTCTGGGGGCAAAGGGTCCTGTTCTTCTTCAAAATCAAGGCTGAGCTCTGGTCCTAGGCCCTCTTCTTCATTTTCCGAACTGTCTTCAACCGGCGTATTATCATTATCTTCAGTAATAAGTCTGTCAATATCTTCCTGCTTAACTAGACAGTCTTCTACACTTACAGCTTCGGATTCGTCAATTACACCCTCTTCAGATACCATTTCCGGATCAATATTACTCTGGTCTGGTAATTCTTCTTCAGCCTCAGGTGGTTGTGAATCAGCAGGTTCTTCCTCTAAATCAGTCAATTCATTCTCAGACTCTGGTTCATTTTCTGCTGAACTGCCAGGAGGTGGATCGTCTGAAACTTCATTTTTTTTGCTAACTATGGCATTTATATCATCCTGAGATATTAAATCCAGTTCGTCTTCATCATCGTCTTCAGCTTCCTCTTCCGGAGGAGTGTCAGCAGAATCATCACTACTGTCCATATCCATCAGAGCATCAATATCATCCTGGGACAACTCTCCCACTTCTTCTACATCAGCACTATCTTCTGAACCAATAGCAGATGCTTCTAAGAGTTTATCAATATCATTCTGATCTACTATTTCATCATCTTGATCAGCCATTTACCACCTTTAATCTGTCAACCAAAATAGCCTTGCAGCAAAGCTTTCATTTTTATAAGAATACCGGAATGTATCTGGCATATTCTTGACTCTGTTAACGATAGCACCTCACCTATTTCCTTTAAAGTCAACTCATCATAATAATAAAGAGATATTACCATTTGCTGTTTTCGTGAAAGTTTTTTTATAGCTTCTGTAAAAACGGATTTAATCTCCTCTTTATTATATTGATCGGCCGGGTCATCCTTACTCTTAATACCTGCCTGGAATCTTTTACCCGAAAAATCATTATTCTTTTTAACCCTGATAAAATCGTCAAGGTTTAAAATAGAAGCTCCGTGTATGTCTGTGAGCATGTCATGATAGGTTTCAAGGTCAACACCAAGCTCTTCTGCTATTTCAATATCTGTTGCAATATTACCCTTTTCCATCTCAGCTGTGTTAACAGCTTTGGCAATATTCTGGATTTTCTTTCGCATGGATCTTGAATAAGTGTCCATACTTCGTAATTCGTCAAGTATTGCCCCTTTAATCCTGTACTGGGCATATGTTTTAAAAGTAACCTGTTTGGAGTGATCAAATTTATCAACAGCATCAATTAAACCCAATGATCCTGCGCTGACAAGTTCACCGAAAAGCACACTGTTTGGTACTTTTAAAGCAAACCTTGCAGCAATTCGCTTTACTAAATAAGCATATTCGACAATTGTTTCTTCTCGCCAATTATCGTCAGGCTCTTTATGCATGCTCTTTTTTTGAATCATTAAAATCCGCGTATCAATTAAGTGTTTGTATCAGTTCCTAACAACTTATTCATAAAAAACTTAATATTACCATTTGAAGAATTTTTTATTTGTGAATTAACAATTTTCAATGCTATTTTTTCTATATTAATTGATGCTGCTGAGTTTTTTTCCATATCTAAAATCAATTTTCGTTTTAGCACAGCACGCTGCATATTATTGTCTGTAGGAACGTACCCAATATATTCAAGCACAACGTCTTTAAGAAATTTATCCAAAGCGCCGCTTAAAGATGAATAGACTAACTTTGCTTCATCTTCGGATTTTACCATATTCACGACCAATTTAAAATACTTTACCTTATAATCATTGGAAAGGACTTTCATTAATGCATAAGCATCTGTGATTGAAGTAGGCTCTTTAGTGGCGACCACTATACATTCATCCGCTGCTGCATTAAAGTATAAAACATTGGATGATATCCCGGCACCAGTGTCCACAAAAATTATATCAGCACTGTTCTGTAAGGTTTCAAATTCACTTAATAAATTGAGTTTTTCACCTTCAGCAAGTTGTGTTAAATGTGAGAAGCCAGATCCACCCGGTACAATTTTAATTCCATGGGGGGTTGTGATCATGACATCCGAAAGTTTTTTTTCACCAGATACTACGTGGCTGATATCATATCTTGACTGGATATTGAAAATAATATCAATATTTGCCAATCCGACATCAGCATCAATAATAACAACTCTTTTTCCTGACTTCTGCAAAGAAACAGCCATATTACTGACTATATTTGTTTTCCCGACTCCACCTTTTCCACTTGTAATAGCAACAACTTTTGGAAAATCCACTTTATTCCCTGAGCCCATCAAAGTTTTCCTCCCTGTTGAAGCATCAGACTTTATAATACTTCTAAGTCCATCTGCTTGGTCCTTCACTCTGGCCTCCCTGTTCCTTTCCTAATATAACACTTAAAAGCTTTTTCTTATCTGGAATAATTAAATCTTCCGGCACTCTCTGCCCATTTGTCATTAATGATACCGGCAGTTTGAATTCACTCACCTGATCTAAAATTTTACCACACATCTTAGTTTCATCAATCTTAGTAAAAACATACGTATCCGGCTTAAGTACAGAAAAAGCTCTTGTAGCTTCTTTCATATTAATAAAGTCTGTTGTGGCACTCAAAACCAGATGCACAGAAATATTAAAATCTCCATTTATTACGGAACTGAGCTCAGCCATTCTTTCCTTATCATAATGACTATGACCTGCTGTATCAACAAGAACAATATCCATTGCCTTCATCCTGTCTAAAGCACAAACAAGGTCATCCTTACTATAAGCCTGCATGCAATACAAGCCCATAATTGAAGCATATGACTTTAATTGTTCGAAAGCTCCTATACGGTAGTTATCAATAGAGATAAGCCCAACCTTTTTTTTCTTTCTAAGACTCAAATGGGCAGCAAGTTTTGCTATGGTTGTTGTTTTGCCAACACCTGTTGGCCCGGCAAAAGCCGCCACATGAGGCACTCCAGAATTATTATCTCTTTTAAAATTGTTTTTTGCCTCAATCCACCTTATGCATTCCTTTATAACATATTTTTTTAAAGATGTAACCTCAAAGCCCTCCTTTTGGTCTCTGTCCATTGAATAACAAGCTTTGTGAACAATAGAATATGCTTTTTTCTCAGAAATACCTGACCTGAGTAATGAGGCGAGAAGGCTGACAGATCCAAATTGATTACAAATTACAT
>Ga0307988_1001823_pt1 | contig 11301 bp, 5 predicted proteins | sample EllFjometagen183_FD_203166 | JGI IMG/M metagenome (GOLD analysis project Ga0307988, IMG submission 203166) | Marine microbial communities from Ellis Fjord, Antarctic Ocean - #183 | ecosystem: Environmental > Aquatic > Marine > Unclassified | place: Southern Ocean | collected 2014-10-08 | reverse complement strand
GGGTATAGAATGAAACGTATTCAAGTAATTGCATTGTTATTTACAATACTGACAGCGGTAAGTTTTTCTGCATCTGCTACAGTGACCGAGCAGGACATTAAAAGCTCAATCTCTCAAAATCTGACTCACCCCTACCTCTTTTTCTCCGGCAGCGATATACCCGCTATGCGCGAACGTATCGAAACAAAGCCTGAATACCGGGACATAATGAACCGTCAGATCGCCGAGGCCGACAGGTTGCTTCACACACCGACAGAGCCATTGCCGGAGGACAGTGGAGCCTGGGGCGGCTATGTTCGAACAAACCGCGACCGTGCCCATACCCTCGGTTTTGTTTACCAGATGACCGGCGAGGAAAAGTATGCACAGAAAGGTTTCGAGTTTGCCGAATTGGTCTGTAACGCTCCCGAATGGCATGGCGGCCGCTTTCACGCATTCCCGGTGATATATGACCGAATCTGGCCCTGGAATGTTGCTGACGAGCAGGTGACTTTCGGTTACGATATCCACACCGGTGACACGGCCCGTACTATGGCAGCTGTCTATGACTGGCTTTACCCCGGTCTTGACAAACGGCAACGCGACCGTATCAGGGGGGCGATTCTCGAAAAAGCTATCCTCCGTGTGCGCAAAAATTACGAGTATCACTGGTGGGCCACCGCTTACCGCTGTAACTGGGCGTCGGTCTGCTATTCGGGGCTTGCCTGCGCATCGGTGGCGCTGATTGCCGAGGAGCCGGGACTCACAGATGTCATCGCCGCGGCCTATAACGGTGTCGAGGGCTATCTGAATTCATTCGGTGAGGACGGCGGCTGGCCGGAAGGAGTCAGTTACTGGAGTTACGGTTTCCGTCAGAGTGTTGAGACTGCTGATGCCATCAAGCGGGTGACGAACGGGAAACACAATCTTTTCAAGACCCAAACAATGGCGAAAAACACGGTGCATTTCCCCGTTTTCACAATGTTCCCGAACTATAAATCGGCATACTTTTGCGATTCCTACAGCCGCAGGCCGGGATCGACCTATATCATCAATAAGCTGGCGACAGAGGCGAAGAGCGGTATGGCGGCATGGTACCGCGAGAATTTCTTCGGCAGCCCCGGCAATATATTCGATATTATCTGGCCGGAAAGCGGTGTCAAGATAAGCCCACCCGATCATCAATCCCATCATTTCAGCACCATCGGCTGGGCCATCATGCGCAGCGATTTCACCGACACCGAAAAGGTGACTGTGGCGGCCAAAGCCGGAAAGCATAACGACCCCCATCACGGCCATCTGGACTGCGGCACATTCACTATCCAGTGGAAAGACCGCGAGTTTATCTCCGAAATGGGCCTGAACGGTTATGACCTGCTCTATTTCCTCAAGGAACGCTGGGACAATCCGCAGGCATCAAGTGTCGGGCATAATGTAGTTTTTGTCAATGGCGAATTGCAAATCCCCGGCAAACGCAAGGATGAACCCTGGAAGGAAAATGTCGGCGGTGAAGTGCTCGAATTCCGATCAGATAAAAGCCGCGACTATATGCTCATGGACCCGTCCAATGCCTATGCAAAAAAAGAGCTCAAGGGCTGGCGGCGACATATTATCCATGACAAACCCCTCGTAACAGTTGTGCTCGACGAAATCAAGGCCGCACAAGGTGCAGAGATCGAGACACGTTTCCACTCGAAATGCGAGACTGCGGTTCATGACAATTTCGTGCTGCTGACTGATAACGGCGGCACAATGGCGCTTATTCCCGCGCTCAACAGCGACTTCAGTTTCAGAGAGGATAAGCACGCATTTCAGCGTATCCGAGCCGGAACCGGACAGGCTGCGCGTAACGAAGGCGATTTCAAATGGGTGCCCTATTTCGGAACTGTTTTGAAAGCTGCAAGCGCAACCACGATAGTCCCCACGGTGATTCTTCCTGTTGAAGATAAATCTGACGCCCTCGCAATTCGGAAATCCATGCAGTTTGGCACAGATGGCACTAACTACAGCCTGAGCTTTGACTGGCGCGGCGAAACGATGCGATATGAGTTTGTGAATGACGGAAAGGGTCTGGTTCTGCGGTGATGTTGTACATAATGAAGTACAAGACCCCCCTGTCCTGACGGACATCCCCCCTTTAGAGGGGGACGTCACTTCGTGACAAAAGAATGATATCTCTTGAATGTCTTTACCGCCTCCACAGGCGGCTTCCCTCCTCTAAAGGGGGGACACGGCGTAGCCGAGGGGGGTCCTCTGAACAATCTGACATGAAAGCATAATTATGACAAAAACATCTCTCACACGGCGATCATTCCTGGCCTCTTCAGCAGCTGCTCCGGTAATTTTGACTACGGCCTGTGAAAAGATGACCGATGCCACCGATACCATTTATTTCAATGGGAAGATCCTCACACTCGACAACGCTGACAGTGTCGCTGAGGCTGTCGCGATAAAAGATGGACGTATCCTTGCCGTGGGCGCTGACAGGGATGTCCTCACTTTTGCCGGGCCGGACACCGAAAGAATCGACCTTCAGGGAAAGACTGTCCTGCCCGGACTGATTGAGGGTCATGCCCATCCCGAGAATGCCTCGCTCAGTGAGCGGGACGCTCCCCTGCCAAATCCCCGTACTGTTGGAGAGTGCCTCGCATGGGTACGGGATCAGGCGGTATTGACAACTCCCGGCGAATGGATAGTGCATCCAAAACTGTTCCCCACGCGGCTCAAGGAAATGCGCCCGCCCTCGTTGAGTGAGCTGGATCACGCCGCGCCGGACAATCCTGTTTTCCTTAACGCCTCATATGGTGCCGTTGTCAACAGCGCGGCCTTCCGGGTGAGTGGAATCAGCGACAAAACTGAGCACCCCGGCCTACTGCGCAACCCGTCCACAGGTAAACTGAACGGCAAGCTCATCCACACCGCATTTAAACTCCTGAAACGTCCGGCATCCGAAAAGATAAGCACGGACGAGCATGTGGGCTATATCCGCGAAATGCATCGCCGATACAACAGTGTGGGTTTTACGACTGTGGTTTCGGGCGGACTCAGGACTGATGCAATATCCGTGTATGATGCTCTTCGTGAATCAGGGCCGCCGACGGTCAGAGTCATTGTCAATATATATGCGCCATTTTCAGTGCCGGGGACTCCGCCTGATGAGATGAAAAAGAAGCTTGATGATATCGGATTTAGCAGCGGTGATGGTGACGACTGGCTTCGCATCGGCTCGCTCAAAACCACTGTCGACGGCGGCATACTCACCGGCACCGCCTACATGCGTGAGCCCTGGGGCGAAACAGCTCGTGAGGTCTATGGCATTCAGGAGACAGGCTACCGTGGCATACCGCGAATGAGCGCAGATGAGTATGCCGATTTTGTCCGTACGGCCAATGACGCTGGCTGGCGGACAACAGCCCACTGCACCGGCGGCGGCGGTGTTGATCTCATGCTGGATGCCTACGAAACTGTCAGCGCAGAACGGGAGATCACCCCCGGATCATTCACCATTATCCACGGCAATTTCTACACCCCCGATGCCATGCGCCGTGCAGCCCATCTCGGAGTTACTGCCGAATCACAGCCCGCATGGTTCTACAAAGATGCCGATGCCATGCGCTATATCCTCGGCGACAGCCGCATTCGGACTTTCCATCCTTACCGCTCTATGATCGATAACGGTGTGCTTGTCAGCGCCGGAAGCGACCACATGGTAATTCTCGATGACCGTGAAGCGATCAATCCCTACAGCCCCTGGGTTGCAATGGGCGCGATGATCACCCGCACGACCGAACGGGGATCAGTGATTGTCAAAGAGGAGGCCATCTCCCGTCTGGAGGCCCTCTGCTGCTACACAGTGAACAACGCGCGCGCCTATTTCGAGGAGGATATCAAGGGCTCAATCGAGCCGGGGAAATACGCCGACATGATCGTCATCGACCGTGATTACCTTGCATGCCCTGAGGAAGAGATAGAGGGAATTGAAGTGGTGAAGACAATAGTGGATGGAAAAGTTGTGTTTGAAGGAAAAGTGCAGAGGTCTTAAAAAAAGTCCAGGTTCGCAATGAAGACTATATACTAAAAAGGTATGAGGGTTATGACAAAAAAGCTGATCGTCATTGTATCAATTACTCTTTGCGTGCTGACAACATTGTCTATTGCTGAGGAAAGAATACTGCTCAGTGCATTAAACAGCATGGAACGTGTCGAACAGAATGGACTTTTCAAGGGAAAGGGCCATGCTGAGATTAAGTCCGCACAAAATGAAGTAGAGTCTTTTCAAATAATTGTCTCCGCCCCCTCAGACCACCTCGTGATTACTAATGTTGAGATATCTGATCTTCACGGGAAAAACGGAGCCCTGCTTTCAAAAGACAGGATAAAATTGTTCAGGGAGGAATATGTCCGTGTCTGGCGGGCCTCTCCACGGCCGGAACTGCCCCCCGGTCTCTACGCTGATCCCCTCGTCCCGTTTATAAATCCCCTGACAGGAAAGCCGATAGTTCACAAACAACAATACCGTGAGCGCTGGGGTGAGCCGATCAAAACAATCGGTCACGAGATGTATGCCATGCCTTTCCCGGTATTCAGTGGACAGAACCAGCCGATCTGGTTTGATGTCTCAGTCCCTGACGATACCGAGCCCGGTGTTTACACGGGGAAAGTCACAGTCACCTCAGAAAATGACATAAGCCAGACAATCGAAGTCAGCCTCACGGTATGGGATTTCGCCCTCCCCGACACAGCGACAATGCGTACTCATTTCGGAACAATACCACATGCCGACACCTATTGGAAACTGGGAGTCAATTCTGAACGCTTCAGGAACATCGAAATGAACTATTGTGATGTTTTCACAGAGCATAGGCTGACTCCACCGATACCCCGCAGCCTCCTGCCGCAGGCCACAGATGACGGATCGCTCACAATCACCCCGGAACGTCACGCGAAGCTTAAGGAATTCTTGAAGAAGCATAGGATCAGCGAGTTTGAGATACCACGTATCCGCTATAAAAAACCTCTCACGGATGACCGTGAAAAAATTGTCCGTTATTTGAGCGATTACATGAACTATCTCAAGGAAAACGGCTGGGCCGAAGGTGCATTTTACTATATGCATGACGAACCGAACCTGCCTGAAAACTATGAGCATGTGAGCGAGTACGGCAAACTGGTTAATGAGATTGCACCGGGCCTGAAACGTCTTGTCGTGGAGCAAACCTATAAAGAAGCCCCCTCATGGCCGGAAATTGACCATGCTATCGATATTTGGTGCCCCTTATGGTCATTTATCCACAGGGAATCAATACTGGAGAAGGTGGCGCATGGCGATGAAGTCTGGAGTTACAGCGCGCTGACCCAGAGAGCGCCGGATTATCACCCTAATTACGACAAAGTGAAAGACCTTGACCCGCCCTACTGGCACATCGACAGACCACTGGCGAACTACCGCGCGCCCATGTGGATAAACTGGCAGTACAATATTACGGGCCTTTTGTATTGGACCTCTGTCGCTGCAAATCTCGACCAGTGGAATATCCCGGCATTTACCAGCTTTGGCCGTTATCTCAACGGTGGCGGCTACCTGCTGTATCCGGGTTACCCCTGCGGAATGGATACCGCTGTTTCATGTATTCGACTGAAAAATGTCCGGGATGGTATTGAGGATTTTGAATATTTTGCCATTCTTGAGAAGATAGCTGGAAGGGACGCGGTTGACAAATTTGTCGATAGAATTGCACCGAATTGGTGGGAGTTTTCCAAGGATTCCGGTGATTATTCGAGAGCCCGTGAGCTGATTGCAGAAGAGATTGTACGGCTGAAATAACGAGATAATCTCTAAATTGAAAGCCCCCTCATTAACGAATAGAGGGGGCTTATTTATTTCTCAATACAGTTTAAGGTGATCCCAGCAGCGCAGCAAATGACAGCGAAGCGTCATTTCGCGATTAATCTGTGTAAGCCCCCAGACCTAAAAGGGTCTCTGACCCTTTGCCGGAAAGGGTGTGGGAAAACCGGGCAAAGGCCGGGTTGTCCCACAGATATTCAATCTTTTTGATGCTCATCCACCGTAACACACAACTCGGCCATCCTCAAGCGAGACAATAACACGCCCATCACGGTCAACAGCGATACCCCATTCGACAGGTTTCGCTGGCAGCTCATGGCTCCACATAACTGAACCGTCGTCGATATCGACTGCCTGTACGCAATCCTCACACAATATCACAGCGGCATTTTCACAGACCGCGACACCGAGACTCTTTTCGCAATCATGCGTCCACCGGGGTTTTGTGCGGAGCGTGAGCTTGCCCCAGGGTTCAATGACATAATGACCGGGATATTTACGTTCGGCGACACTTGACGTCAACAGCTTTTTGTCGATGGGATCATAACACATCAGAACCGCACCGTCCATCCAGAGAATATCGCGGTCAGCAAGTGGCGCGTGATAGGCCTTTTTGACGACAGTCTGATCAATAACGGGGAAGTCGGGGCTGCCATAGAAAGGCTGGCCGCCTGCCGCAACTGAATCGCCCATGAGATAGAGTTCCCAGCCGCGAAGACTGATGGATTCGCTGATATTGAGCTTGTCGCCATTGTTGAGGCACTTGCCGTTTGCAACATCATAGACTGCCGGAGATACAGCATTGCCGCCAGCCATATAAAGTTTGTCGTTATGAAGCAGCATGTGCCCCTGAACGCCAATACCTGTTTTAGCTTCCATATTGAGATGTCCTGAGCTGTTGTTTTCCCAGAGGATAGAGCCACTGTCAGCATCAAGGGCGTACACATAGACGTTGTCGTAATTTGATAGTCCCGCCGCAGCATAGGCGACACCATCCTCAACAATAACGCCTCCACCGACAGGCCAGGTCGATTGCATCTGCCCATAGACCGGCATCATGCGCTCAACCGGGGCGGCCCTGAATCGCCACGCTGTTTCGCCGGTATCCGCAGCCAGCGAATATATCCAGCCATCGCCAGAGCCAGCAAAGACTTTTCCGCCGCTGACCGTTGGTGCGATCTTTATTCCACCACCGGTATAGTGCTTCCACGATGACGAGCCTGATGAAGCCTCAACAGCATGGACAACGCCTTTTGAATCGCCAAAATAAACCCTTCCATCTACCGCGACAGGCGCTGACGGCGTAGTATTAACACCGCCACCGTACACCCATAGCTGACGGGCATCAGATGGGATCGTTGAGCCGGACATTGCAGAACATTCCGGGTCTGCCCTGAACATGGGCCAGTCCTTTGGTGTCTCGTCGACTGTATTGGATGTTGTTGCGGCATTTAATGTCTGAAGACGTTCATTTTCAGATGCTTTGGCATAGAAATCGTGATCACCCGCAGGGCCGAGACAGGTGGCGCCATACAGTGTCAGCTGGCAGTCACAGGTGGAGGGCCACCAATAGAGAAGGCCGTTTGAGACAGTGACACCATCAAAACAATCCGGACGCATCGGAGATACATACTGCGGGCTGTTTGACGCGACATCGAAACGTATTGAGCCGCCGTCCCCGCGAAAAAAGATGGCGTCGGGTGTACCGGTTGGACGGGCACAGGCACGTCGTCCGACAGCAAACTCGCCAAGGACCTCGCCGGTTGTCGCGTTGAACATACGGCTTTCTTTGCTTGTCCAGGGGCCGCTGATACCATAGAGGAGTTCATCTCTGAGGACAAGCTGGAAATTATCATAGGGATGTGTCCAGAGGATAGCGCCATCTGTCGCGTTGAGCGCAATCAATTTGTCGAACATGACTCCGGCGAGATAGAGGATTCCGTCTCCCGCTTTGAGATAGGATTCTGTACGGAAATTGGTCTGCCAGTCCTGACGGTTCAAATCAATGCCGATAGCAGCGAAATAATCAGGATCGTCCTTCGCGGTTTTCTGCCACACAGTTTCGCCGGTTTTGGTATCAAGACAAGCGATTCTCGCGCCAAAGCTGAATACATAGAGACGGCCGTCTTTCATACACAGCGAACGGCTGTCCATGGCTTTGTCGAAATGCGTATCCCAGAGCACGTCCCCGCTCGCGGGATCGATAGCGAGGAGATGTTTACCGTAGCCCCAGGGGTTTTCCTCGATGTTAAATCCTTTCGAGAGCGGTTTCCAGGGCCAACCGTGATCGGTATAATGACCACGATCAATACTGTCACGGACTTCATCCTCACCGACCATGGCATAGAGCACACCATCCTCAAGCGCCATCCATTTCCAGAATGTGCCACCACCGGTGAGCGAGCTGTCAGGTGCGATCTCAGCAAGTATGTCACCGGTTTCGGCATCAATGACTTTACAGGATTTGTTGTCCGCAATATAGAGTTTTTCGGGCGTGGCAATCATGGTGCTGCGATGAATCATGATATTCGGCACAAGCGGCCTGCGCCAGAGCTCAGCGCCGTTCCACGCATTATAGGCAACAAGCGTATTCTTGTATTCCTCCTCGCGCGGCTTAAAGGCAATGTGACCGTGGGCGCGGAAAATTCGCCCTGCGGAGGTAACGGTAACCTGTGGGAGCGGCGCATAGAAGGGCCCTGCGAGAAACTGTGTCAGGTAGGGCGCTTTTGCAACTGTATCTTCAGACTGCGGATTATTGTCGGGTGCATGATAGGGGTGGGTCCAGTCATCGAGACCTGCTGGAACTGCCTTAACCATCGTTTCGCCGTTCACCATCGCCACAGCGCGCGGATGAAGCACCCGCATCATTTCACGCTCGGAAATTCCGTTCCCGTTGCTGGTAACAACAAGCGCATCGGCAAGATTGTCCGCGAGGTGGATATGGGAGAGAGTGCCGCTGTCGATGAAAATTCGTGTTCCAAGTAGCCCGAGACTGTCGATATGACGGCGGGCCTCATCCACCTCTGCGGTATCATCCATTTGCACATAAAGCATAAACTCGCTGATTCCAGCAAGCTCCACTGCGAGTTCAGCGGCCTTGTCCCCGACAAGCACACAGACACCCTTGCTGACACCGGCATTTTCGATCACCTTATCAGCGCTGATTGTTTGCGGTGCTGTTCCGCAGCCGAAAATCAGGTTCATGGTGATGATGACGAAGAATGTAATTGCAAGGGAGGATGACTGAGGCCGTGATTTTTGCAAAGCAAACAGTGTGCTCATTGCAGGCTCCTTGTGTGCGGTATGTAATAGCATTCAATTCAGTCTATTGTGATTATTGTAATATGGGGATTTTCAGGGGAAGATCAAGGATTGTTTGAAATAATAAGCTAAATCATGAGGAAGTTTCCAGGATGGAGAGAAATCGCTCTGCGGACATTCTGGAGGCAGCGAAAATGCAAAGCGAGATTATCAATGAACTACCCCGGAGCAAGCTGCGAGGTATCTACTGTTTAACAGACCCCTCTGTCACTGCGTGACATCTCCCCTGTTAAGGGAGACGAAACACCAGCGCCGCTAAAATCCCCCCTGTCAGGGGGGACACGGCGAAGCCAAGGGGGGTCTCTTTGAAGATAACCCCGGAGGATTCACCCGCTCCAAGAAGAGAGATATTTCACAATCCAATATCAGTCAGACGTCGTCACCAGCAGCGGATTATCCAGCCGGAACCAGGCCTCATCCACAGGCTCAAACTTCGTATCTTTATCCCACTCATAGAACATATAGGCGTTTTTCTCGTAATAGGAATCACCTTCAGGTATGTCGATACAGCATTTCCGCCAGTCATCAGCATCCCAGTTCATGGTGTTGTAATCATCCCGCTGAGGATACACAAGGCTCCTGAACCAGTAGAGCCCGCCACCGTGCTCGCTGATAACTGTATGCGAGTTGTAGATTGTCGAGGGCTCGCCTGTCAGGACATTGACATTTTTCCAGTCGAGACGGATACTGCCGACCGCATAACCGCGTTTCGTGTGGGTGAAACTGATCCAGGGGATATTCGGCGGAAGCGCGCTGCCGAGGACATGATTGCCCACCCGTGCCTCGTTGAAGAGATCAACTGCTCCGATTTCACCGATATGGCCGTCAATCATGTCAGTGGTGTAATTACGCCAGCCGGCGTGGGTATAGTCATCGGTACCGAACGCGATCTCATCATTACGAATCGCCAGGGTATGACATGCTTTTTGGACGACGATGGTTGATTCCATGAGGAAATACGGCACATGATCGTAGAATCGGTATTTCACCTCCATCCAGGCCTCGTCCTGATTGGGGACCAGCTGACGGCGGGTGATTTCAAAGAAGATCGGGCCGCTGATTGTGTCGTGGGGCGGATCTTCAAAATGATGGGCGTAATACCATTTGAACCATGTGGTCGGAAAATCCTCAGGCACATACATAAAATCAGGATTCCAGTGCATATTGCCGGAACGGAAACTGAAGTTGGGTTTATCGGCGAATTTCAGTGATATAGTATCGATCTGGCCTGACTCATCATCGGTGACCATGCTGAACCACGGGTTTTCAATAGTGTATGCCACATTTTCGCCCTTGGCTTTCAAAGTAGACTTATAACGCGGCGCGGGTGGTTTCGGGTTGCCGTAGCAGAAGTAATACGTGCTGGTCGAATGGGCCTCTACATCGGCGAAAAACGCTACTCGGGCACGCACCATTATCTCAGGACTCTCGGAATCACGTTTCCAGTGAAAGGGCCGGATGTCGTAGACCTGACAGGGGATTTCCTTCCAGCGGTCGCCTTCATTGGTGATAACACGGACTACACGCGTAACGGTATCAGCAAGCCCCTCCTCTGATTTCTCAGGCATGGGCTGGAAATACTTAAGCTCAGCCTCGACCGGCTCGTTCACACGGTCGAATCCAGCTGTTTCCTGCACCATGACTTTCCTGAACCCGGTCCAGTCTTTGTTCCAGTCAGCCGGATTTTCAGCGGCTGTAGCTGTAGCTGCAAGCATGACGAGAAGCAGCGCGGCGAGTAATCCTGATGCTGTTTTGACTGCCATATCTGTATCTCCCTGTGTGTGGTTCTCATTCGATGTCTTTGTTATCAATAGTAGCACATTCAGCATCCAACAGTCAACAGGAATTGTTAGCACGTGTAATATGGATGGCGCGATATGCCTTGATTTTCTCCTGTTTTTGCTGTAGCTTTCCTTAAGTAAATGTATTAATTGCTGCTGGAGGTTTGTTATGGGTCGCCGTCTGATGTGTGTGAAAAGTGTGCTGTTTTTCGTTGGGATAATGGTATGCGCTGTTTTACATACTGGTTTGGCTCAGAGTGAGGTCATAATTGAACCCGTTTATATCAATGGGGATTCGTCATATATTTTTGACATTGAAGCCGATAAGTTTGGGAAAGTATATGTTAGTCACAGCAGGCAAGGTGTTTTGAAATA
>Ga0307988_1001821_pt1 | contig 11310 bp, 8 predicted proteins | sample EllFjometagen183_FD_203166 | JGI IMG/M metagenome (GOLD analysis project Ga0307988, IMG submission 203166) | Marine microbial communities from Ellis Fjord, Antarctic Ocean - #183 | ecosystem: Environmental > Aquatic > Marine > Unclassified | place: Southern Ocean | collected 2014-10-08 | reverse complement strand
CAAACTGCTGTTGAGTTAGCCCGCAATGCCCAGAAAGTCATTATTGTGCCCGGTTATGGCATGGCCGTGGCCCAGGCACAATTCCAAGTGATTGATTTTTCCGATAAAATGCTTGCCCTGGGCAAGGATGTAAAATTTGCAATTCATCCGGTTGCAGGAAGAATGCCCGGGCATATGAATGTACTTCTTGCTGAAGCAGGGGTTGACTATGATCTTCTGGAAGAAATGGATGATGTAAATCCAGAATTCAAGGACACTGATTTTACCCTGGTTATCGGGGCCTGTGACGTGGTTAATCCCGCAGCCATAGAAACTGACGGTTCACCCATATCAGGCATGCCGATTTTGCTTACCCATGAATCAAAGAATGTTGTATGCTGCAATCTGGATGAGAAACCAGGATATTCTGGTGTTGAAAATCCTCTGTATAAAAATGATAATACAATTATGCTCCTTGGAAATGCCAAAGAAACCGTCCAGCAATTGGTTGACAGTCTTTCAGAGGCAGGCCCTGCCAGTGAAGAATCCGTAAGCCAGGACAAGGCCCAGGATAATAGCAAGGGTCCTTTGGATTCAGCCGTAACTGCATTATCCTCGGCCAAAAAAATTATTATTATCCCTGGATATGGCATGGCTCTGGCACAGGCACAGTTCAAAGTAATTGAGCTGGCAACAATCCTTGAATCAATGGGTGCACAGGTAAAGTTTGCCATTCATCCGGTTGCCGGAAGAATGCCCGGGCACATGAATGTTCTTCTTGCGGAAGCAGAAGTTGACTACGATGACCTTTACGAAATGGATGAAATCAATCCTGAATTTTCAGAAACAGATGCTGTTCTTGTTTTTGGTGCCTGTGACGTGGTAAACCCGGCAGCAATGGATACCGAAGGTACTCCTATTTCTGGAATGCCGATACTGACGGCCCAGGATGCAAAAAAAGTAATTGTCTGCAATTTTGACTCAAAACCTGGTTATTCAGGGGTAGAGAATACTTTATATGAAAACCCGAAAACAATAATGTTGCTGGATGATGCTGCATCAACGGCAAATAATTTGATTGAAGCTTTAAAAACACAGAATTAATGTAACCATACAAGACATATCCTTTTTCCGGTCTTACTGATGGCTGGTAAAAGGATATGGCTTCTGTGAAAATTGAATCTGGTATCGTTGTACTCAGCAGCTTTGTGGCAGGGGAATTCACAATGCCTCATATCTTACATCATTATATCCGATAAAAAGTGTCTTTTCTTTCTTGATCAATATTCGTTTTTATCAATATTTAATAAAGCAGCATGTTTGACGATCTTCTCCCGGGAAGTAGTAACCAGTTCAACTGCTTTTACCCTATCAATATTCAGAACCTTTTTATATTTGCCGGCAATGAGTCCTGCCTTTTGATCAACCTTTGTTTTTTCATCACTCATGGGAATATTGCCCAATTCCTTGGTAAAGGAACAGACATACCGGCTCTTATCACCATCACTAAGCTCTTGGGGTTTTACATCAAAATTAGTCACCGGCTTCATGGCATAAAGTATATTTTTAGGCAGATGAAGTTTCATAGCCGCAATCCTGCCGAGGCTATTGTATGAAAGTCCTATTATTGATTTTGCAGCCTTTTGCAGTGAAATTTGACCCTCATCCCTGGCAACCTCAATCATGATATATTTATTCTGGGCAAACAATACCACAAGGTATTCTCCCAAATCATAAATCATTGCGCTTACCTGGAGGGCATCTGGATCATTGTAACCTCCCTCAAGGGCTATCTGCTTTGCCATAAGACCACGCTGAAACCCTTTTAAGGCTTTTTTGGCCAAAAACTTTGTATTGGCAAGATCTTTCAGTGTTTCATAAATTTTTAAACTTGCTGCTGCCAGCCTGATCTCATCGGTGCCGAGAATAATCATTGCCTCGGAAATGGTGGAAATACCCTTGCTTGTAAAATTTCTGTAAAAAGAAGAATTAACAAGTTTCAACATTTTTAAAGTTAGAGCCAGATCCTTTAGAATTACCTGGGCAATATCATTGGCAGATGAATATTTCATGTTCAAAATCTTATTAACATCATTGATTTGTCTGGAAAAGGATAGGAAGGTCTCCTGGGTATTCATTTTTGTAAGGATCGAGTTCACAAAAACCTTGTAGTCAGAAGGGTCTGAAGGAATATCCAAAGCATCTTTTCCGGCAACCGCCCCGCTCAATGATGTCAAGCTGATCGTATCCAGTTTTATACCCGCATGGGGTATTTCAGCTTCACCCATTTAGACTCCATTTTTAAAACTAGCTTGAAAATAATAAAAGTTACCCCATATAATAAGAAAAGTATCATAGTCTTTTTAATGGCAATTTTCAATTTATTTATACAACAGGCTTGGGAATGAAGAAAAAACAGGAAAAACTGAAAGAGTTGGGGGAAAAAATTTTAGAACTAAAATCCCGTTTTTCCAACTACAATGTCGTAAGAATGAGGGAAGCATTGCGCTATCTTTCCGGGCCCAAGTCTGAACTTTTCATAAATATCCCCTTTCTGATACATGTCAATCTGCCCGAGTTCCCGGGATTTGTCGATTCAGACATCCCGGCCCACGGCATTTTTAATTTCGAAAAATCGGGGTTTTATAAGGAAGCGCTGAAACAAAACAAGGTATCCAGGGACGCAGTTTCCCGATGCAAAGCAATGGATCCTTGTGTCCAGGGGTTCTATCATATAGGAAGCCTCGGCACATTTACCCAGTCTTTGGGATCTGATTTTGACTATTGGGTGATCATAGACAAGAAAAAATTTTCTGAACACAGGTATTACAACCTTGAAAAAAAACTGGACCATATCGTTAAATTCAGCCGGGAAAACCATGGTCAGGAAGTTACATTTTTTATTATGGACCAGGAAGATATACAAAAAAACTGCTATGCCGGGTTTAAAAACCAGGAAACCCTGACAGCTCCGAAAATATTTTTAAAAGAGGAGTTTTACAGAACTTTTTTGATGATTGCCGGAAAAATCCCATTATGGACCATAGTGCCCAGCCAGGGAGATCTTACAACATATACTTCCCTGGCTAAATCCATTTCATCCATTACAGGATTGAAACGGATTTCCCAGGAATTTATTGACCTGGGACATATTGAAAAACCTGAAAACCAGGATATTTTAAAAGGTCTTTTGTGGCACATCTGCAAATCCAGATTTGATCCGGTCAAAGCCCTGATAAAGTCTACAATGGTTTTTTCATACGGGGTTGGCAAGCCTGGGCAGTCAAATCTTTTATGCAATGAAATCAAGGCAGGATATTCAAACGCCGGCATTGATGATTATAGAGTTGATCCCTATAAGCTGCTCTTTGACAGAATCATAAAATTCCATGAAGAAAATGATCCCAAGAGACTTAACCTGATTAAAAATGCCATATTTTTAAGGCTGTGCGGATATCCCCAGGTTCTGGTACCGGAAACAGGCTCCCCCAAAAAACAATTACTGGACTGGTATATCCGAAACTGGAACCTCAATCAGACCCAGGTCGATAAGTTGCTCTCCTATACCCAATGGAATGAGCAGGAAAAACTTCTGATTGAGCGGGCAATTATAGACCGACTTGCCCAGATGTACCAGACCAAAAGCAAGGACCTTGCGCCATCCATAGCAGGAAAGAATCTTTCTGCCAGTGAAAAAAGAAATTTTAAAATTCTTACACATAAAACCAGGGAACGCTTGAACAGAACAAAGGGGAAAATTTCTGAATGTTCCACTTACTTAAAACGACAAAAATTCCAGCTTTTTATTCTTCAGCAAAAAAAAATCAATTCCTGGCACCTGTCTGCTTACCTCAATAAGGAACCTCTTCCCCAAAAACTTTATAAAACCCAGTCTCTTCTGGGCCTCATGGGATGGATTTTTGAGAACCAACTTTATGATCGCATACAGACTTCCATAAAAATTGATGTCCGATTAAACCTGTTTGAAAGCCATACCACCCCTGTGGACCCGGACAAATTATACCTGGCCTTTCAGCCGCTAAAACCCTTGTCCGATGATATTTTCGAAAAAAAACCATCCTGGTCAAAACTGATGATTCTTTTAATATACAGCAAGAAAAATGAAAAATTCTGTATAATAAAAACTGAATTTCTGGCAGTAAACACCTGGGGAGAGTTGTTTCTGGATATATTGGAACTTGACACAACAAAAAGCATGGGGGATACATATAAAGATATTGCCGCAAAGATTTATGGATACAAGGAAACCGATCAGAGACTTTATTTTTTCCAATTGGCCTCCCAATATGATCCAAATGCTGTCTTTGAGATTAAACAACACCTGGGCCCCAGGTCCTTAACAAGGAGTAACCTCCCGGGTCACCCTGAAAGAAACCGTCCCTTGCTGGACAAATTATAGGAAAATCAATGCAGTCTAAGTCTATTCTGATAATCAGTGAAAATGAAAATGAAAGAATTGAACTGACCCGGACCTTAAAAGAGATGGGGTATGGAAAAATACTGGCTGTCCATGGCGGAGGTAATGCCTGGGCATTTTTAAAATCAGAAAAAATAGATTGTGTCATCTCTTCCTATGAAATGGAAGAAATGTCAGGACTTGCCCTTTTAAAAATCCTTCGAAGAGAGGAATCCCTGGCAGAAATGCCCTTTTTTCTCATCCATGACGCTTTTACCAAAATCAAGGTATTGCGTGCGGGACAAATCGGTGTGACCGGGCTTTTTGTCATTCCCTACAACATAAAAGGGATGCAGAAAAAACTTGCCTCAGCCATTGGCAAGATCAAGGATCCAATCATTGCCCAGACAGAAGAGGGACTGGGAAAAGGGATTCAGCTCATTGAAAACAAGGAATATAACAAGGCATTGCAGGTATTTCAATCCCTTGTCAACCAAAAGGAAAATCCTGAATATTATTTTAACATCGGATATATAAAGACCTCCCAGAATCTTCACAGTGAGGCAATTGAAGCCTTTTCCAAGGCTACCCAGCTGGACAGGCTCTTTGTCAAAGCCTATGAAGCCATGGGAAGGGCTTATAAAGCCCTTGGAGATACACAGAAATCAGAAGAATACCTCCAGACTGCAGCGGAAATCTATATGGACACTGACAAACTCGGGTCAGCTGAAGAAATCCTTAATGAGGTCCTTGAATCTGGATCAAATTCTTTAAACATATTTAATACCCTGGGCGTACTCCACAGAAAAAAAGGAGATGTAAACCAGGCCCTCCGCCAATACAAGAAAGCATTGAAGGTCCACCCGGATGAACCCTATATATATTACAATATAGGCCGACTATACCTGGATATGAAAAATTCCAACAAAGCCAAAGTCTATTTCCAGAAAGCTCTGGACAGGGACCATGGCTTTGAAGAAGCCAAGCAGGTGATCAAGGCCATTGATCTTGGTATCGTATGAGGCCGAAGGCCGACATATTATTCCCGTGCCCAAACCGCTCAGATTTAAGGTTCACTTATCCTATAGCCAGATAGGATGGATTTCATCCAGAAGATCTTTTGTACACTGAACAACGGCAGAAAGCCTGAAATATCGCAATGCCATGCCAAGGTTCAGGGTCAATAGCCTTAAATAGGACAGCTCAAATTCTGATATTTCCCAGGGCTGAGAATGATATATTCTCAAGGCACCAATAATTTTCCCCTGGAGATTTATTGGCAAGGATACAATGGAGCGCACACCCTCTTTTTCCGCTTTTTCAGGGTATTGGAGCAGGTCGCTGCTGACTGTATCTGGAATTATCACGGGCGTAAGATTTGATGACAGCTTGATACTCTTGTCAACCAGAATAGGTCCCTTATTGACATATCCGATACTCAGCCCCTCTGTGGCAAGAATTTCCAGTGCTTCCGTCCCTGGGTTCACCACAAAGATACTGGCACCCTTTACCCCCATGGTGGAAACCAGCAGATGGGTGGCCTGGGACCCCATTATGGTTGGGTTGCTTGCATCAAATATGGTTTCCACGATCAATTTATATTTTTCAAGATCTATTTTGTAATCACTTGGCATAGACTCCTCCTTTAACTTATGGACGGCATAAAACAGGCTCTGAATACCTAACCTGGTGTTAAAATTTTTTCAATTCACTATATGAACTCCAATCCCACCTTCACCATGCCCGGTAATTCTTTTTGAAATGCTTCTGCTAAAATAGTTGATTATATTGCCTGGATTTCGATTGAGCACCACAACATCAAATTTCCCGACTTTCCAAAGTCGAATAATGTCATTGGCAATATCCTTCTCCATTGATTTATAAAGGCAGTGAATATTATGGCCGACAAAACCTGAATTTATCAGTTTTTGTTTGGCCGATTCCAAGGCATTCTTCTGTTCATCCTGTTGGGACAGCAGATAAGATGTGCTGCTGGTCATTTTGCCCATGATTGGATTATTGCGGATATCTATCTCAGGAACAGGACTAAAGGCATGGAATAAAGTAATTTCAACATCTTTTTTTCTGGCATACCTGGTAATGACGAAATCAATGGATTTTTCATCGTTCATTGTAAAATTATAGGGTATCAGTATTCTAATTGCCATTCTGACCTCCTTTTCTGTTATAAAAAATTTAAACCATTTTAAACATTGCAAAAAAAAAGTGCAGCTTATGCCCAAGGAGAATTGAATATCAAAAACATATTCAGAATAAAGCCAAAACAGGTAAAAGAATATCTATTTCAGGAAACAGAAAACAGGAAATAGGAAATAGGTTTAGCAGATGATGGATATACATCCGTCAGAGTATACGTAAAATATACCAGAGAGTTTTGTGGTTGTAAATTGATTTACCCTGAATCCTGAAAATAAAAATACGCAGTTTGCTATCTCCAATAAATTTTGAGTGGAAATTTGTATTACGGATTGACAATAAATCAAACAAATTGGTAGACTATATGAGTTTTAATATCAATTGCCCTTGTTGAACCTAATAATTTCTAAAGCAAACAAAAGGGTCAATTTTTACAAAATTGATATTTTCAATTATTTTTGCTGTAGTCTGTGTCCAAATTTTTTTATCAATCGTTATTTTATCAATGATTAATTGTTTAAAAAAAAGGAGAGCATTATGGCAGTTTCAATTATTATCAGACGAAACGTAAAAGATGAGACCATGGCAGGTAACCTTGCCCCTTTGATTGTGCGGCTCAGATCCAGGGCAGCTGTTCAACCCGGGTTTCTGACCGATCAGACCTTCAGTTGCCTTGACTGTGATGGAGAGTATATGATCATCAGCACCTGGAATACCCTGGAAGACTGGAACATATGGATGCACAGTGAAGAACGCATGGCCATACAACGAAAGGTGGATGACTTGCTGGGGGAAAAAACCCTTTACAGGTATTATGAACCTGTTATTGGCGGGATACCAGCCCGATTCAAACCTGAACAAGGGTAATTCAACACCAAATCATTGTTACTGAACCCAGCAGCTGTGGCTGGCTACTCTTTTTCTCCCCTGATGTAGAGGCCACAGCTCAGGTTCTCTATCTCATTTATGTGACTGTCCACTGCAAGGTTCAGCCTTTTGATCATTCCTTGATTTCAGGTAGTTTTTCAAAAAAAAATAAACCATGGAACCTGGCTATGATGCAGACACTGGCTGACAAATCAAATATGTGATTGAATTGTGCAATGCTTTGTCCCGGGTCAAGGGAATTGGGCAGGTTGATCTATTTACAAGACTAATCAAGGATAAATCCTATTCCAGGGACAATACAATGCCACCGCATACATCAACGTGGAAACCCATACCACCCAGATCATCTATACGGATCCCGTGGCCTCCCGGGTGGTGGATTTTATTGTGTAAGCCTGTAATTGGGCTTTTGAAACACCTCTATTTTTTCCTGGCAAAGGGTCTGCCTCCGGATACGCACAGCCTTAATCCTGGCTTTTTCCACATTTTCCATGGGAATCTTATTTTTCAGATACCAGTCATCGGGGTTGGTTATAAACCGAATTAGTTCCTGTTCAGCCTCCTGTGCATTGTGGCAGGATTTAATCAGAAAGGGGGTAAAGGCGGGTCCGTATTTTCGCCGGGCAATTTCATCGGTCTGTTTCTGGGCATCTTTCCATAAATTATCAGGATCCAGAAGTATAATGGGGGCCAGGGGATTTTCATGTATCTTCATGGTGGTAATGGTAATGGCCAGTTCTTCAGCGCTCCCATACCCTCCTGTATTGATAATGGGCAGGTTGCTCAGTTTCTGAAGGTGATCCTGGCGGGCAAGGCGCAGCCCTTCCCTGTACTTAATCAGCCCGTCGCAGGTGGTCAGGGAGGCCTGGTGCTCCCCTTCCAGATCAATGGCAATGCCCACACTCATGATATTGTGCTGTCTTGCCAGGTCATTGGCTTCTTTCATTAGTCCTGGACCGCCACCGTGGACGATCCCCATTTCATCCCCCAGCCTGATGGCAAGCCTATTAATCAGGTCAATGGTCAATTTATTATCAGCCTCCTGGGTATGGGACCCATAAAAGGCAAACCAGTACCTGACCCTGTCAAACCGTTCCCTGTCATCGGGTTCCATAAAACAGCCATGATAAAAACTGTATAATTTGTCAGTGGGGGAATCATAGTGTAAAAATTCGCACCCTGAATGACCGACATGGGTCAGTTTGATCATTTTTTTAATATAAACATCTTCGAAGGAGGGGTTGTTCACATTTATCAAAAAGGTTCGAAGTCCGCTTCGTTTCAGGGCATCAATAACTTCAAGGGCTGGAAAACGATTCCCGATAAACACCCTGGAGTTCACCCCTCCCAGGACAGAAAGCTTTTCCAGAGTCTCCTGAAATCTGCAGTCTTGAACATCCGGCAGACTGGGACGGGTTTTTCGAAAAGTACTTTGAAGCAAAGCATTCTTAATAATTTCCAACTGAGCTTCTCCATGGGGATTCAGGGCCTGGGGAATTTGAATAAAATTTCCCTTGTTGAGAATCATGCCCAGGGAATTTGAACCAATGCTGCTGAAAAGGTTGGCAACCTCAGCATTGGTGAGAAGATCGCAGAGCCTGTAGCCCTCCTTGACCTTTTGTTTTTCCAGGGGAACGGTCAAAGGGTTCCTGGTTCTAAAAAACCGAATCCTGATCCTGATCTTATTGATGGGGACTGCCCTGTCACCAAAATGGTAAAGTTCCACCTGCCGGTCCCTAAAGGTTCTAAAGGGGTCCAGAACCCGGGCCGGCAAATGCTCAATCTTCTGATTTTCGGGCTGGGTTACCGCATCAATAATTCCATAAATATCCCCCAGAGAAATCTTGATGGCCCCCACAAAAAGCTCCCTGGGATTGAGCATGTAGGTCTCAAGATCCAGGGGCATCCGTGACCGGATGGTGTTCAAGGCACTTCTGCCTTTTTTGATCACGGCATTAATGCTGGAAGAGTTCATGGCATCGGGTTCAAAGCAATATTGATAGGGCTCCAGCTCCATGCTGATATAATCGCAGTTCTTGCCTGTGTCCGGGTTTTTTTCCCGGCAGATCTTAAATCCTTCATAATACCCTTTCCCCATGCGCCGGCCCACAAAAAGCCGCTTGTGAAGATAATGGCGAACATCCTGAATTCTTAAATCGGGATCCATGACCACCAAACGTCCGATCTCATCTCCTTTTTTAAACAGATCCAGGGCATTTCCCAGCAAAGGATTCAGATTCTGGATCTGACCGTCCAGGAAAATGTCTGATTTTTCAATGGTGGGAATTTTGCCTGGAGTCAGCTGGTCCGTTTTAATTCCGATCTGGGCATTTCCGCTCCTTCCTGAGAAAAAAAAAGGTTTACCTTCTTTGATTGCGCCGCATATATAATCAGACACAAAGGGAAATACAAACTCGGCCGTTAAAAGCTTATTGTCTTTCTTCCTGCCGTGAATAACATTGATATGACCGTCCGGGCTGATGATCTGAGATATTTCCATGACAATGTCTTTCTTAAAGGTAAACTTATCTGACAGGCCTCTGCCATTGCGCAAGCCTTTTCCTGGAGGATAAAGCAGATGCCTTTCCCGAGTCAAGAAAAATCCAAAGACCTATTTTTAAAATCAGGATTGCACAAATTTCAGGTTTACAGGGTTATGGCGCTGGCCCTGGACTTTGGGGCCCAGCCTGTCCAGCAGTCCAATTTCCTTGGCAGACAATTGGATTTTAATGGATCGGATATTTTCTTCAAGATATGTACGGGTCTTCATACCTGGAATAGGCACGATATATTCTCCCCTGGAAAGAAGCCAGGCCAAAGCAATCTGGGAGAGACTGACATTTTTCTCTCTGGCAAGACATTGGATGGATTTGAGCAGATCCAGATTTTTTGAAAAATTATCCTTTTGAAACCTTGGTAAAGAGGCCCGATAATCATTCTTTTCAAATATAGTTTCCTTTGTAATCTGACCTGTAAGCACTCCCCGGCCCAGGGGGCTGAAAGGAACAAAGCCAATTTCAAGATCATTGCACAAGGGCAGAATCGTTTCTTCAACTCCCCGGGTAAACAGGGAATATTCCGACTGGAGGGCTGTAATGGGAAATATAGTATTTGCCCGTTTCAAGGTATCTGCCGATACCTCGGACAGTCCTGCACATAAAATTTTACCTGCACTGACCAGATCAGAAACAGCGCCCATGGTCTCTTCCACTGGAATTTCCGGGTCCTGGCGGTGCTGTAGATATAAATCAATATAGTCTGTTCCCAGACGTTTGAGGCTTTTGTCGCAGGCCTCTTTTACGTAATCCGGCCGGCAGTTTACTCCCGGGCTGCCGTGTTCATTGCCCACAAACCCGAATTTAGTGGCAATAACTGCCCTTTGCCTCTTTCCCTGTAAAGCCCTGCCCAGGAGCTTCTCATTTTCCCCTCCCCCATAGATATCAGCAGTATCAAAAAAATTAACCCCTTTATCCAGGGCTTTATGGATGGTGGTCATTGCCTCTGCTGGATCTGATTTTCCATAGGCATCAGACATACCCCAGCAACCCAGTCCAAGGGCAGACACCTTTAATTTTGCCTTGCCAAGCTTTCGATATTCCATGGGATTCTGATCTCCTTGTTTATGGACGAATGGTTTCCTTGAATATGGATAAAAAATTAAGACCACAGATGAAATAAGTTGAGCAGAAATAGCGCAGGATTTTGGTTCATCTACAAGGCGCATTAGAGGTTCAATAGCGGTCCTATCGGGCCTTTGATGCAACGCAGTAGATGGATCAAAAGACAAGCAATTTCGTTCAAATTATAAAATTTGCGGTCCTTAATCTTTTACTGCAGTCCCCAAAAAATTAAAAGTCAAAGGTTTCCAG
>Ga0307988_1001820_pt1 | contig 11311 bp, 9 predicted proteins | sample EllFjometagen183_FD_203166 | JGI IMG/M metagenome (GOLD analysis project Ga0307988, IMG submission 203166) | Marine microbial communities from Ellis Fjord, Antarctic Ocean - #183 | ecosystem: Environmental > Aquatic > Marine > Unclassified | place: Southern Ocean | collected 2014-10-08 | reverse complement strand
AAATTAATGCATTAGCTACGTTAATTATATACCTCTTTTTAGAAATTGGCGTACTATTTTTAGTACTAAGCCAAGACAATTTTAAGCCGGACAAGTAAATTTTCCCAATTCATCCCACGTCTAAAGATACGGGTGTTCTTGGGTGGGTGATAAAGGATTGACTTCTGATATTCTACAGACCCAAATAAAGAATTAAAGTTAATTGTATATAATTATATGCAAATAAACATATAATTATTCTTTTCGTAGTATCTCTAAGGTAGATAAATACTTTTAATAGAGGAAAATATGGTATTCTATATAAAATGGATATTGAATAACGATTGAAAATTATATTCAAGTAGGAAAAGCATTTTCATCGGATGCAACGGGTGAATAATATTTGAGAAATAAGTTAAAGCCCGAGAAATGAGTGGTAGCTTGAAATGGCGACAATAATTGTAATATACGGTTTGCTTGCAGTGTGTTTGATAATATCACTGATAAAAAGCAAAGAAAAGACTAAAAAAGCTTTTCGTATTGCGGGAAAAGCACTATTAAAAATGACCCCAAGCCTCTTGGCAATAATCGGGATTGTTGGATTAACGTTAGGTGTTTTAACTCCGGAAACAATTTCAAAACTAGTAGGTGCTGAAGCGGGGGTTGCAGCAACAGCGGTAGCAGCTGTAATTGGGTCAATTACTCTGATACCGTCATTGATAGCTTTTCCTCTGGCTGGTTCTTTATTACGTTCCGGCGCAACAATCATGACTATGTCAGTTTTTATAACAACTTCGGTTATGGTTGGAGTGGTAACAGCCCCAATGGAAATTAAAGCACTTGGCGTGAAATTCACGTTGTTACGTAATGGATTGGGCCTTCTCGCTGCTTTTGCAATAGCTGGAATAATGGGGGTATTATTATGATAAAGGCACTTAAGAAATTTAAAATCACTATTTTAGTTGCTCTGTGTTTTGTTCCCCTTGCAATATGGCTGCCGGATATAGCAAAAAAATCGTCACTTGTAACTTTGGATTATTTTAAAGAGATGATTATTATAATGCCGCCTGTTTTTATTCTTATGGGTCTAATGGAAAGCTGGGTACCAAAAGATAAAATTAAAAAATGGTTGGGAGATGGATCTGGGATTAAAGGAATGGGTATTTCATTCCTTCTGGGAACTCTCCCGACAGGCCCCTTATATGTTGCATTCCCGATAGCGGGAACCTTATTAAAAAGTGGTGCGCGTGTTCATAATATGGTTATATTTCTAGGCGCATGGGCTGCTCTTAAAATTCCGCAGCTTATGGTCGAAGTAAAGTTTTTAGGGATAGGTTTTACTTCATTAAGGTTTGTTTTAACCGTTATTGCACTAATACTTGAGGGAGCCTTGATAGAAGCAATTATAAGGAGAAATCCCAGTAAAAATAAGTAACCCGGTACATAAACAACAGCTGAATAATCCGAAGAAACTAAATAAGTTAGGTCTAGAATACTATTGGTCAGCTCATCTTCGTCAGGTATCACCTATTTTTGTATCTATGTATGGTTCTTGGTTGACCTACTGCTTGGTAAACCCTTCTTTCAGAGAAATCATATTTTTCTATTGAGCCCTGAACATAATATCTTCGTTTCACCGGGTTTAGAACTTCCACGCGCCAATGTACTATAGAATGGCATTATCAAGTGATAGGTCTGTAACCAGTCTCTTTAAATGTGAATTTTCTTTTTTAAGGTCGTTTTAGGGGTTTCGACGGATCAACATGTAATCTGCCGTATTATACTATCCGGTGGTAGTATGTCTGGTCAGTTATCCCGATATGCTTTACTGCAAGCTCTACTGTCTGTCCTTGAACCAAAAGAATCTATACATCACGCAGCATTCCTATGATTTATTCTGTTGTGCATTTTTTCTTTGCAATGATGTCTCGTCGATTAATTTATTATACATAGGGACAGTCAAATGCCGCTTAAAAACTGGAACCCATATCGGGACGAGACCATTTTTCTAAACATACGTTTTTAACCGGATTAGAAATTAATTGTTGACATATGTCCAAAACAGGGTAGAATAATATTGAATAGGGCATATGCCCATAACAAAAGGAGAAAAAATCATGGCAGGAAGAAATGGAACAGGTCCGTCAGGCCAGGGATCAATGACAGGAAGAGGCCTTGGTAATTGTTCTGGAAACAAAAATACATCAAATAGTTTTGGAAACGGACTAGGAACAGGCCGGGGTTTGAGAAACAGACAGGGTTCAGGAATGGGTCAGGGACGGGGAAACAACAGCGGCGGCAGTAATATAAATCAGGAGCCGGCTGCAAATAAATCCAGGAAAGATATCCTTTCAGAAGAGAAAGAGTTGATTGAGAAACAATTAAAAGACATAAAGCGCTAGTTGGAAAATTTGAACTAAAGCAGCAAGTAGCAGGATTTATTTCTGTTTACTTGCTTGATTAAAGAAGTTTCTAATTAAGATAGAATAATGAGAAGTAATATGATTTTAAAGATAATGAATTATGATAATAACAATACACGTAGATATGAAAATAATTTTTGATACTAATTAGCGCTGAATTATTAAATCTATATAAGAGAAATCAGTGTTTCTATAATGAAATCATAAATAAAAGAAAATTTTAATGATATATTTAAATAGTGGGAACAGGATATCCGAAGGAAATATATTCTTCTGTTTAAAAGTCAGTGCGATTAAAAGCATCTCAGAAAATTAGCTGGATTTCTTATGACATAAAAAATTCGATAAAGAGTTGTTATAAATTAGAAAATTATTACCCTTTTTACTATTTTAAGAATCACTAATTATTGTGTATGATAGTTATAGCTAACAGGGAGAATTATTGTGAAAAATAACAGAACATATAAAATTGCTTATGCAGGTTTTTTATGGCATGGGTTTTTCCTTGCCCTGACCATGTCAATGCTTGATTTAAACACGGTATTTCCGGCATTGGTATCTGAATTAACAGGCTCAAAAGCGTTATTCGGACTGTTGTATTCCATAATGCTTGGAGTCCCGCTGGTTTTTAATTTAATATTCAGTCATTTTCTCAAAATAAAAAAGAAGAAGAAAAAATTTCTTTTATTAGGTATTTATCTTCGCTCGATTGCTTTTTTGGGTATGGCCGTTTTTACTTACTTTTTTGCATTATCGAAACCAATTCTAGCCTTTGGAAGCTTCTTTCTCTGGATTTCTGTTTTCGCATTAAGCGGCGGCCTTGCCGGTATCTCGTATGTGGATATAATGGCTAAAACCATACCAAGTGACAAACGAACAAATTTATATGCTGTAAAACAATTTTTTAGCAGTGGAGCAGCTTTTCTCGGTGGAATTGCTATTAGTAAAATATTCACAGAAAGCAGTTTAAACTACCCAAACAATTACTCGCTGAGTTTATTTATCGGCTTCATAGGCCTATTAATTGCTTCAATTGGTTTTCTGTTTATCAATGAACCAGCTTCCGAAAAGATTCCCGAAAGCAGAGAACCTTTAAAAGAGTATCTTAAGAAAGTTCCTAAGTATCTGAAAGACGATTTTAATTTCAGAAGGTTTATTATTGCGGAGAATATGGCCAGTTTCAGTGTAATGATACTGCCTTTCTATATGATATTTGCCAAAGAGGTATTTGGCTTAGATAACTCATATATTGGACGCTACCTGCTTTTTCAGATTACAGGAACTATACTTTCCGCTCTTTTATGGGGAATACTTGCTAAAAAGTTCAGTTCAAAGACCATTGTAAGAACTTGTATTGTTCTCGGCGGATTAATCCCTCCGGTAGCCATAGGACTCTCATTTCTCGGGCCTGATTATTTTGCTATAGTCTTTCTGCTTATTGGATTCGTTATAAGCGGACGCCGTGTTGGATTTGAACCATATTTTCTGGAGATTGCTCCCGATGAACATCGAACTGAATATCTTGGTATAAGGGGAACTTTGAATATATTCATTGTTATTTTACCAATACTGGGTGGGATCTTCATTGAAATACTTGGCTATTATTTCACCTTTATTTTGGTATCTGTTGTCATGATTGCATCTTCATTTTTGTTAAAAAAGAAAAACATCCCTTTAAACCGGGAATAGATTAAAATTTTGTAAAAACTTTTCAATTTGAGTTAAAAAACAAGATATTGTTTTGTACTATTAAATCAGGGATTGATAGTAAACAATTAAATGTTTTATCTGTCTGACTTAAAGAATTTTAAAAGTATGCTAAAATAAATATGAGTTTGCCTGGAGGAAAGGGGAATGACTGATGAATGTTATTTATATTCATACTCATGATACGGGAAGATTTATTGACCCTTATGGATATGACGTTGGCACACCAAACTTGATGAAATTCGCAAAAGAGGGTGTTTTATTTAGGAATGCTTACAGTGTTGCGCCTACTTGTTCTCCAAGCAGAGCAGCTCTGTTAACAAGTATGCCGGCGCATCTTAACGGCATGCTCGGATTGGCTCACAGAGGATTTAAATTAAATGATTATAGCCAGCATATTGTCACATTTTTAAACGAGAATAAAATTGAAACAGTCCTTTGCGGGGAGCAGCATGTCGCATGGCCGAAGGAAGAAGTTATTGGATACCAAAAGATAATCTCAACAAAGAATAAAGATAGAGATGATGAAAATAATCCAAGGGATATAAGAAACGCTGAAATTGCAGCAAAATATATAAAGGAAAACACGAAAAAGCAATTTTTTCTAGCTTTTGGAATGATAAACACGCATAGGGGATGGCCGAAAAATCATGATATTAATCCTGATTATGTCATGCCTCCGTTTCCGATATTTGATAATGAAATAACGCGAAAGGATTATGCTTCTTACAAAGCATCTGCAAAGATAGCTGACACGGCGGCCGGCATAGTACTTGATGCTGTAAAAGAAGCGGGATTAGAAGATGATACTTTTGTCTTTTTCACAACTGACCATGGTTTATGCCTGCCGAATATGAAATGTAATCTTTATGATACAGGTATAGGGGTTTCTCTTATTATTAAGTACCCGGGAAATAAATTAAAAGGGAAAGCTACAGATGCACTGGTATCCCACATGGATATATTTCCAACAATATGTGAAGTTTTGAATTTGGAAAAACCATCACACTTAAGAGGTAAATCGTTATTACCCATTCTTGAAGATAACAAAGAGAAAATAAGGGATGAGATATATGCAGAAGTTACATTTCATGCAGCTTATGAGCCAATGCGGTGCATAAGGACCAAAAGATATAAACTGATTAAGCGATTCGACGGATATGACAAGGTAGTTCCGTCCAATATCAGTAATAATACTGTCAAAGGATTTATGATTGACCATGGATTTCTTAATCAGAAAATTGATACAGAAATGTTATTTGACTTATACTTGGATCCTGTTGAAAGAGTAAATCTGGTAAGCAATGATACATATACTGAAGTGTATGAAGAGTTGTCTGATAGATTAAATAGCTGGATGAAAGAAACAAATGATCCATTACTAAAAGGAACAGTTCAAAGACCTGGAGGAGTAAAAGTAAATAAAAAGACCAGTCAGCAACCAGGAGATGGTGACTTTGAATAGCAGTGACAGTCATTGGAATAGAATAAGAGCAAACAGATTTATTATTTGTTGTAATAATCGATAAATCAAATTATTAACACTTTCGAATCAAACTTAAAAATCGGTGAAAAACATTTACATGCTTCCACCGATTTTTTAAAATTATTTATTTTTCTACTATGTTAAGTTAATTGCTTCTGCTGCCCTTGTATCTCTGTCCGTTTTCACTACCGCTGCCATCTTCTAATAGAGTTCCGTCTTCATCACAGTCTGCTGCGTTGACGCCGGTGCCTCTGTTATCTGAACCCTTAAGTTCCTAGTTGCCACCCTGACCACCGGTTCCGAAGATTCCCCAACCATCTACTGGTCTATCGGGATTTTCGCCTTCAGTTTCGCATGTGCCATCGCATGATGTTAAATATTCAATCATTTCATCTGCATCTACACGGGTTAAACTTCCGTCAAATACTTTTAATTCAATTATTGCTAGTTTTTCGGTGAGAACTGCTGCGTGAAATTCTTCTTCTGTTCCATACTGATCAGCGTTCACAGTGAACTGTTGCCCTGAACCTTTTTCCGCACTGCGACTATAGCCTGCTCTGTCAGCTGCTGCGACAGGGGTTCCTGTTTCATTTCCGTTTCCGGCTAATGCCGTTCCTGCTACTGCCAATGCAATTATAATAGCCAGTGATGTGATAATAGTTATTTTCTTTTTCATGTTCTTTCTCCTTTTTAAATTATGTTTGTATCATATAGAAACAATCTGACAGGAATGTGTCAAAATAAAAAATTTAAAATTGTTTTTTATTTATTCACAATATTTCAAGACTATGTACAACTGACACATTCCTGACACATAACATGGGTACGATACGTAAATCAGGGGTTAAAGAATAAGAAACAAACGGGTTGTATTTAGTTCGAATGTGTATACACAATCATTGCAGCCAGAGAAATCGCGGAGTATATAGGTCTGTTTCTTAGGAAGTCCCGAAAACTCAAAGTGGAAAATAAAAATTGAAAATGGAGGAATATATCGTGACGGAAAAGAAATCAAAAGTTCAAGACAAGAAAAAAAGGAAAATATTAAGGTTTTCTTTAATAGCAGTAATAGTTGTGGCATTGATAGTGAGTGGTGTTATTTTCATACCAGGATTACTAGGAGCAGACAGTAACACAGAAACAATAATCCAGAAGAGAACCGCAGAGGTATCAGAAGGCGATATTTCAAAGAGCCTGAGTGCTTCGGCACCGATCGTATCTTCAGAAAGAAAGGATTACAAATCTGTAACACCTAGTGAAGTCGTGGAAATTCTTATTGATGAGGACAGCTATGTTGAGTCTGGGGATGTAATAATGGTTCTCGACACATCATCCACCGATAGCGACATCAAAACCATTGAAGAAGATATTGAAGACAAAAATAGCCAGATTGAGGATAAACGGGATTCAATCGAAGATAAATATACATCAATAGATGATTTGCGAGTTGATATAAATGATAAAAAGGAAAATATTGCAGATCTAAGTGAAGATATTTCGGATATTGAAGATCAGATTAATGAAAATGATGCAAACAGAGTTGAATTGAATGTAATGGCACCCATTAGTGGAACTATCTTTGACATTAATGTCAGTAGCGGAGACATAGTATCCGCAGGGACAGTTTTTGCCACAGTTACCGATACTACTTCATATGAAATTGAAATGTCCTTTTCGGCAGATATTCTTGAGAGCAGTAATCAGGAAGTCATAGTGTATTACGCGAACAACATAATAGAAGGTGAAATAGTATCTTTGGCTGGCTATACTTATAAAAACAAGTTTGGTAATTATCTCGTTGACGTCGTTATTGCCTTCAATACAGATATATTTCTGACAAAGGAATTAGATTTAACTGCAAAGATAATAACAGGAACTGATGAATATCGCAGTATTGAGGAAGGCAGTCCGTACCTTGCTGACTCAGAAGATATAACAGCGGAAGTATCTGGTGAAATCCTTAAGCTGAACATAAGTGAAAAACAATCGGTCGAACAGGGCGATTTGGTAGCGGTTTTGGATGAAGGATTAATTGATGAGAAAACTGAATCACTGAACGAGCAGATTGAATCACTAGAATCCCAGATTGATGGTCTGAATGACCAAATTCAGAGTTATAACACCAATATAGATTCCTATTATGAAGATGTTGAAGATCTGAATGATGACATAGCATCGATGTTCGAAGATATTGCAGAACTAGAAGATGAAATTGAAGCAGTTAGGGAAGGGTATGAGGATGCGAGTGTAAAGGCAGATTTCAATGGCATCGTAACGAATGTAATTGTTGGTGTCGGAGATTCGGTTAATACGAACACATTATTGTTTACCCTAGTCAGCATGGATAATCCGAAAATGGTTGTGGCAATAGATGAACTAGACATAGCTGAAGTCATAGAAGAACTTGAAGTATCGGTTGTTATTGATGCACTCTATGAAACTGAAACAACACCGGTAACTGCAATTGTAAGGAGTATTTCTCTTGAAGGGGATTCCCAGGGAGGAGTTACGACATATAATGTTACAGTAACACTGATGGATTCCATGGAAGGATTTAGATTGGGGATGAATGCTACGGCAACAATATTTACCGGAAAGAGTGAAGACACCCTGTATATACCAATAGAAGCCGTAATGATTCAAAACGGAAGAAGCTTTGTGTATCTGGTGGATGATTCTGTAGAAGGAGCCCCTGTGGCTGATTTCCAAAGCAGTGTCAGCCCTGATTCCGAAACAATGGTTGTTGATCCAACCAGCGTTGATGGTACCGGAACAGTTGGAGGTAGCGGAAAGGGCAGCGTCGATCCTTCAACCATGAACGAAGAAGAACTGGCGGTCTTTGAGGCAAATCTTGCGGATAAAGGAATTACACTAGAAGATTATATAGGTCAACAGGAAACTACCGCTGACGATACATCATCGGAGCCAGCCGAACTATCAGATTATTACAATGGGACTAGAATAGTTGAAGTAACCACTGGTATATATAATGCACTTTATATAGAAATCCTGGATGGCTTAAGTGCAAGTGATGTGGTTGTACTCCCTCCGCTCTATACATCGACTGCTACTTCTTCTACAGAGGACGGCACAGAAGAGGACGGCGGAATAATCGGATTACCCGGAATTCCAGGAACAGGCGGCGGAGCCGGTAAAACATCAGGCACTCTACCCGGAGGTGAAAACTGATGACCAGTTTAGTTGATATAAACAACTTGAAGAAAACATATGTTATGGGCAGCAATGTAGTAAAAGCCCTGGACGGCATTGACATGAACATCAAACATGGTGAATATATATCTATAGTCGGGCCGTCAGGAAGCGGAAAGTCTACGCTCATGAATATGATCGGATGCCTAGATGCACCAGATTTCGGAAGCTATATGCTTGATGGAGTTGATGTCTCGAACATGAATGACAATGAGCTTGCCAAAATAAGAAGCGAGAAAATCGGATTTGTATTCCAGGGTTTTAATCTTCTACCGAAGCTTACTGCCATTGAAAATGTAGAGTTACCGTTGATATATAGGGGTTATAACCATAAAAAGCGGAAGGCTATGGCACTTGAAGCCTTGGAACGGGTGGGTCTTGGAGACAGAACCCACCACAGACCGAGTGAGCTCAGCGGTGGACAGATGCAGAGAGTTGCGGTGGCACGGGCATTGGCAGGGAATCCGCCTATAATCCTAGCGGATGAACCCACAGGTAATCTTGATACACAAACAGGAAAAGAAATTCTTGAGACACTAGAAAAGATTCATCAGCAGGGAAACACTATTATCCTTATAACCCATGATGAGTCTCTTGCAAACCAAGCTAAGCGCAGGATAGTAATCAGGGACGGGCTAATTATGCGCGATGAGGAGGGAAGACAATGAATTTTCTGCAATCGTTAAAAATGGCAGTTTCAAGTATATACAACAACAAGGGTCGTTCTTTCCTGACAATGCTTGGTGTAATAATCGGAGTTGCTGCAGTAATAGCTGCAACCGGTTTTGCTCTGGGCAGTACAGCAAGTATCACTGATTCCATAGAATCCCTTGGAGCAAACAAACTTACTGTTACCATTATGGATAGGAGCAGCAACAGGGATATCGATTATGAGGATTTCATGGAATTTACCAATTCTAATGCAGATTTGATTTCACAGATGGCTCCGACGGTCAACGGTACTTCAACAGTAAAATTCCAAACATCTGTTTCGGAAGGAGTCAGTATCGTTGGTACAAGCCCTGATTATGCAGATATAAATGATATGCATGTGCAGGAAGGACGTTACATCCTCGAACTTGATATGGAATACAGGCAGAAAATTGCCGTTATTGGTACAACAGTTGCTAATGAAATTTTCGGGAAAATCAATCCGATCGGGGAGATTATCAAAATAGATGGAACCCCGTTTACAGTAGTTGGAATACTCGAGGAAAAGAACGGTAGCCAGGCAGATGGAGAAGATGATGTAATTATTATCCCCGTAACCACTGCCCAAAGGGTCTACAGAAGTGCTACCATCAGGACATTTACTGTACTTGTAAGAGAAAGTGAAAAAGTAGGCGAAACACAGACATTGATAGAAGAATTCCTTTATGAAACCTATCAGAGCGAAGATGCTTACAGAGTCTATAATTCAGCCCAGATACTGGACACGCTGGAAGACATAACGGGAACAATGGCTCTTATCCTTGGAGGAATTGCAGTAATATCACTTCTTGTGGGTGGTATAGGAATCATGAATATAATGCTGGTTTCGGTTACTGAAAGAACACGTGAAATAGGAATAAGAAAGGCCATCGGAGCAAGGAAGTCAAGTATTTTGAACCAGTTCATAATCGAGGCACTTGTCATAACCGGTCTTGGAGGTGTCATCGGAATAGTTATCGGCATCGGAGCAATATTCCTGCTAATATCAAACTTTGTTCCGCCAGTGGTCGATCCTATGTGGGTTTTCCTGTCCTTCGGGTTTTCATTGTTCATAGGTCTCGTATTCGGCATTTTCCCGGCGGTCAAAGCGGCGAATCTGAATCCGATTGAGGCACTGAGATACGAGTAGAATTTGATATATACATATTTACAATCAAGGGGCGGTCATTTGATGGCAGCTCCTTTTTTTATTAATTAATAAAAATTTACTTAAATTTAATAACTTTTTTAAAGAAAATTAGAGTTATGGACATAACCCCTATTGATATTTGCTACATAAAGTGGGAAATTGGAGTATGAAAGCAATGCATAGCCGTTGATTCTCATTACATAGCGAGGTAAGAACGTGAATATAATATTCCCATATTTAGCTCTCTAAAAATGGAATAAAACTATTCATACTACAACTAACTATAATGGAACTAACGCATTTCCACTTATTTGTTTGTCTGATTAACAATCATCTCTGCTGCATGGGCAACAAGGTTATTGGCAGGGAAGAATGATTGATAAGGCTGAACGGAATAGCTTAGCTGAACAAGTTGGCTGGCGTTGATTCCAAATTGTATTGCCATGGTTATCTGATCGATTTTATAACCCACCCAAGAACACCCGTGTCTTTAGACGTGGGATGAATTGGGTGGGTTATAAATCCGGATCAGCTCCGGGAAAACATTTATGTTTACACCGGATACTTCCAGGGATATTGCTGTAGCTGCAGTTGACTCCATGGGCAATTCCAAAAAGTTTGTTTCTGCTGGTTCAGTCTCGCTGTCGACTTTCCTTTTCCAATATC
>Ga0307988_1001819_pt1 | contig 11311 bp, 12 predicted proteins | sample EllFjometagen183_FD_203166 | JGI IMG/M metagenome (GOLD analysis project Ga0307988, IMG submission 203166) | Marine microbial communities from Ellis Fjord, Antarctic Ocean - #183 | ecosystem: Environmental > Aquatic > Marine > Unclassified | place: Southern Ocean | collected 2014-10-08 | reverse complement strand
CGATCAAGTTTATTAGATGCTTCACTGAAATTTTTATCTCTCATTGATTTAAATAAATCAATAACTAGTGTTGATTCAGAATGAGGAGGATTTGGTGGTTTACTAGAAAAATCACATCCTGATAATAGTAGTAATATTGATAAACTTAAGAAGAAAATTTGAGCATAAGTTTTTTTTGTTGCCATTAATTTAAATCCATATTAAGTATTTGTAAGATTGTATACTTTTAATGATAAAATGTTACCATATTAATAATAACTGCTCCCAAGGTCATTCTTCCACCAAATACTGTTGGAAGAATTTTATCGCCTTTATTAGCTTTTCAAGAGCTTATAAATTATATATTTATTTACAGTTACCATCTAATCAATATGTTGATGTAGAGATACAGCTTTTATGGTATGTAGAATATTATGGGTGGATATAAGGTCCATAAATATTAATTATTACCATGTTAACTGTTGTTAACTATTATTTCTGACTCTTCAAGTCTTCTTAAGATTTCTTTATTCAAGTCTTTTTCTACTAGGTCAGCAGCTGTTTTAATTGCATTGCATACAGCCCGAGGTGTAGATGAACCATGTCCAATTATACAAATTCCATTTACCCCTAATAATGGAGCACCACCATAAGTTTCTTTATCGCTGACTTCTTTTAATTCCTTGAAAGCTTTTAAACCTAATATCGCTGAGGTAATACGAATAGGATTTTTAGTAAAAGCCTTTTTTAAATGAAATTGGATTGCTTTTGATAATCCTTCACAGGCTTTGAGCATTACATTCCCAACAAATCCATCACATACTACAACATCAGCTTTATCTTCAAAAAGATCATTTCCTTCTACATTACCTATGAAATTGATAGGCATATTAGAAAGTAGCTTAAATGCTTCTTTTGTAAGTTCATTACCTTTAATATCTTCATCGCCAACACTCATTAAGCCGATTTTAGGATTTTGTACATCAAGTACAAGTTTCGAATATAATTCTCCCATTATTGCAAATTGAGCAAGGTGTTCAGCCTTACAGTCAACATTCGCTCCAGCATCAAGAAGTATGAACTTTCCTGTTTTTGAAGGCATTATAACTGCGATAGCCGGACGTTCTACACCTGGTAATGTTCTCATTCTTACTTTGCTGGCGGCCATAGCTGCCCCTGTGTGACCTATAGTAACCAGTGCATCAGCTTTTTTCTTGCCGATAATACCAGCAGCAACAGTAACAGATGAATTTTTTTTAGTCCTGAGTGCAACTGTGGAAGAGTCACTCATTTCTACCCATTGTTCTGCATGAACAAGCTCAATACGAGGGTTTTTATCAAGTCTGTAATTTTCAATAAAAGGCTTGAGTTTTGTCAAATTCCCCACAAGAACAATGTCGAAGCCCTGATAATTCTCCAGAGCTTCTAATGTTCCTTCGATCACTGATTTTGGAGCGTAATCGCCCCCCATAGCATCTACAACTATTTTCATTTTTCTATAACAATCACTTGTTTTCCGTTATAATTTCCGCAAGATGAACATACTACATGTGGTAAAACTGCAGCTTGACATACTGGACATACTCCAGTTTGTATGCCTTTGTATCGATTAGCAGCTTTACGGCTTCTTTGCTTCATCTTTGATGTTTTTCTTTTTGGTACTGCCATTAGAATATACTCCTAAAATATACTTTTTAATGATAATAAATAATACTGTTGAAATCGGTTTTATAAATCTATATTTTCCAGCTTCTTCCAGATATTTTCTTCTTCTTCATGTACTTGACATGAACACTTATTTTTATTTAAATTCTGTCCACAAACTACACAAATGCCCTTACAATTATCAGAGCATAAATATATTTGCGGTAAGTTGATTAAAATATCCTCACGTAGTTGTTCTGTCAAGTCGATTTCAGTTTTGTTTGGTATTTCAAAAAAATGACATATATCTTTGTTAAGCAGTTCATAGTCAAATTGATCTGTGCATTTTGCGCACGTGCAAGTTAGAATTGCTGAAATTTTTCCTCTTATTAATACACCATTGTTTACGATGGAAACAATAATTTTATAAAATATATTACTAATAGAAAGGATATTATCATCATTTTCAAGTTCTAGATATTTACCAGGTTCTTCTCCTGATATTTCGATACCTTCAGGTGTTAATTTATTGTAAAATACTTTAATCATAATAAATAATCATGTTGATATATTATAACCGATTGACTTGCTGCAAAGCTATCAATCAGTCTAGTTTTAAATTGCCCATATCACTGTACCGAATTACTATTGTACCGGCAATTGGTTTTTGATAATTAAAATTGTTTCTATATAATTAAAATAGGTTTCTTCCTTTAAGTGCATCAATAATAACAGGTGGCACAAAAGAGGATATGTCTCCTCCGAACTTTGCAATTTCCTTTATCATTCTAGAGCTAACAAATGAATATTCAGGACTCGTCATTAGAAAAACTGTTTCACAGTGATGGTTGAGTTCCCTGTTCATTAATGCCATTTGAAATTCTATTTCGAAATCAGATAATGCCCTGATTCCTCTGACAATTGCATTGGCATTAAATTTTTCTACTGCATCAATTAATAGTCCCTCAAAGCAAACTATTTCAATATTGTCTAATTTTTTATCATTGCATACTTGTCTTATGAAATGCTGTCTTTCCTTCATTGTAAAAAGAGAATGCTTACTTTCATTTATTGCGACAGATACGATAAGTTTGTCAAAAAGCTTAGATGCTCTTTGGATTATATCAAAATGACCATTTGTTACAGGGTCAAAGCTACCTGGGAATATTGCTGACTTCATTCTTATACCTATTTTATTTGTTTATATTTCAATATCAAGTACAGAATACTATAATCTTTAGACCAATACACGGTTAGTCTGATTGCTTTACATTAAGAAAATAAAATAATGATTGACCTAATTTACGACTCTTTTTAATATTCCACAAGTCCATATTGTTAAATAATGGTTTTCTTGATGACTCCGAAGGAGCTTCAAATATAAAAGTTGCATGTCCTGCCCATTCAGCAAATTCTTTACTATGGAGCATTTCCTTGACTATGTCAGCAGCAATGTCATAAGGAGGATCAGCAAATATAATATCTACTTTTCCTGAAAGCAAAGGCAATGTTTTATGAATACCGACTGCATTTTCGCATAAAATATAAAATTCTGAATTTACTCCAGCTTTTTCTACTTTTTTAATATTTGACTCAATGATTTTGCAATGTTTAAAATTACTTTCAACAAAATAAATGGAATCCGATCCTCTACTGGCAGCCTCAAGTCCAATAGCTCCTGTTCCGGCAAATAAATCGACAACTGTTTTTTGCTGCCAGTTGCCATAGCTGTCAAAAAAAGATTTTTTTGCTTTTACAGCTGTTGGCCTTATTGCTAAGCCTTTTGGGACATTTAGTATTATTCCCCTTGCAATACCGCTGATTATGTTCATATCAGAATTTCCTGTTTAATTTATGATATTCTATAAATTTATTATTAATAAATTAGTTATACACTTACATCTTGACAAAGCAAGCTGAAAAATGTCCAGATTTGTTGATTTCATTTAATGCTGGCTCTTCAAGTTTGCATTTAGCAATAGCAAAACTGCATCTTGGATGAAAGCTGCATCCTTTTGGAGGTGATAGAGGGGAGGGGATATCTCCAGACAATAATTTACGGTTTATAATTTTATTAGAGCTGTTAATTGATGGTATGGATTGTATCAGGGCAAGAGTGTATGGATGCTTAGGATTATTACATATTTCATAACTTTCTCCATATTCTACAATTTTCCCCAAATACATAACCATTATTTTAGCGCTTATATGTTCAACTACTACGAGGTCATGCGCAATAAAAAGAAATGCTATATCATTTTCTTTTTGGATTGAACATAAAAGGTTAATTATTTGTGCTTGAATACTAACATCAAGAGCTGAAATTGGTTCATCGGCTACAATTAATTTTGGATTAACTGCAAGAGCTCTTGCTATTCCTATTCTTTGTCGTTGACCACCGCTGAACTGGTGAGGGTATCTAAAAAGATGATTCTCTTTTAAGCCTACAAGGTTTAATAACTCTATAGCTCGTAAATACCTATCTCTTTTATTTAACTTGGTGTGAATTGATAATACTTCATTCAATACTCCAATAATATTAATTCTTGGATTCAAAGAGCTGTATGGATCCTGAAAAATCATTTGAAAATCTTTTCTTGATTCTCTGAGTTTTTTTTTGCTTAATTTTTCGGTGTTTACATCATTTAAAATAACTTTCCCTGAGGTAGGCGTTTCGATTTTGACTATTAATTTTCCTAATGTTGTCTTTCCGCAACCACTTTCTCCAACCAATCCTAAAGTTTCACCTTTATTAATAGTTAAAGAAACATTATCGACAGCTCTTACATATTTAGTTCCAGAGAAAATACCTTTTTTAATAGGATAGTATTTTTTCAAATTTTTTACTTCAAGAATAGGCATATGTTTAATAATTAAAAGTTAATAAATTTGTTATTATACCTCAAGAGGTAGCTTATGATCGCTTCGCTATACCGCATTTTGAACTTAAAAAGTAAGCTTCAAAAGTATCATTTATTACCACGTTGAGTATATGTAGTAGACAATAGAATACAAGAAAATATATTAAGTTCAGCGTTCTCAAATTTTAGTTCTCTATTTCAACATCACCAAGATCCATTTGAACTGATATTGATTGCCCGAGCATTTCAACGTTTATAGTTACTAACACATTAGTTTTTCTTTTTGTGATAATTCCTCTAGAACCAGAAAGAGGTCCTTCGGTGATTAATACTGGAGTTCCTTTTGTAAGTTCCGGTTTTAGAATTAGTTCTTTTTCTGATGAATATGCTTCAAGTATTTTAATATTATTTAAATCATTAATCAGTTGAACTTCTGAAACTTCATCAATTTTAACTTTAAAGAAAACAGAATTTGATTTGACTAAGATTTTATAAATTTGTTCATTTAAAAGGCAAAAAATATACCCAGAAAACATCGGTGGATAAAATGTTACTGTCTTACGTCCATAACGTTTTACGCTTTGTACTAAGGGAAGATAATTAATTATATTATGAGCATTACAGTACTCTTCTAGTTTTTTCTCTCTTTTTGGCCTTGTTCTTATAGGAGTCCATAGCAGACCATCTATATGTTGGATTTCCATTTAGTACCTTCTTCGAGTTAATAAATTATAATAACAAGAATGAAGATATTTTACTTTTGAAATATTGCTACCTCTGAAAAAGAAATAATAGGTAAAATCTATATGCTAACTGTTATTTAGAGCCCATACGAGAATTTGGATGAGCTCAGTAATCAGTAATCAGTAATCAGTAAGTTTTCCAGAGTTGTTTACTGATTTCAGTAGAGCAGAGTATAATAAAGCTGGTTACTAATTACTTTTTGCCAGGCGTCGTTCTTCGAACTCCTCTGAAACAATTTTTCTACCACGGAACACTCGGAAAAACACGGAATTTTATTAAATTATTCCATGATCTTATCTCCTAGAGTGAGAGTTCAATGCTTTAGCGTTGCGAGTTTTAAACTGATAAAACTTTACAGCAAAAGATAGTGGCTCCTCTAAAACAAGAATGTGGTCCGTAGCCCGTAATCCGTGGTCCGTTGGGTAGGTACGAAGCTCTAAAACATCACTAAAGTGCTGAACTCTCACCCTACGAACTAATATTGCAAGCTAGTGTGAGAGTATTTATCCCAGCGAATAGCTGGGTCAATGCCCGCCACGGCGGGTAAACTTCAGCATTGCCTTTTTTTCGTTATCGTAATCCTGATCGTGGTTCCGCGCATGCGGGATCACGACAACGATAACGATTTCAAAAAAATAGTTTCACCACGATAAAACTTATTACAATAAGACCTACGCTCCTCTGAAACAAAATGTTTTATTGTCGTAAATCCTTGTCGTTATCGATTACGATCATGACAAAGACCACAATAACGATTAATTCTTTAGTTTCATTTAAATTATTTAGACCAATGGGCGGCGCGGACACTATGATTCAGCACAGCAGTTCGCTTTTGTCTGAAAACCTTTTCAGGCATGCTCTAAATTAACCACCGAAGAAAAGAACAGGTAGCATAATTATTTCTTTCATAAACATGAAAGGGGCCATGAAGCCTATAACAAGATTATGTATAGCATGACCAAGTAAACCAAAAGGTATGCCTAAAAGCAGTTGCCCCATTCCTAATGGTATTCTTAAAATATTAAGAAGTTGTTTGCCAGCTTGAACCCATCCAGGTATAGTTCTAATAAAACCTTTGAATGAGTAATCTGCAATTTTAATAGCATAAGGAAGTAGAATTGGTGCTAGGATTGCAATAGTTACAGGATCCATTGCCTTAGCTCTAGGAATGGTAACTCCGCAGAGCGAGATACTTATACATAATAAAATGATAAATAATCTTTTTTGTTGGAGCTTATAGTTGAAATTCAGTTGAGAATAAAACATGGATGTTTTCAGTAAATTAATTCTGTTTATGCGTGAATTTATTATATTACAAAAATTAAAACTTAATATTAATAAAAGAAATTAATATATCTTTTAATTAATGTTATACAACATATAAAATTATCAATACCAAGTTTGGTGCTAAACATTTATTTGATCAAAATATTTTAAGTGTACCAAAGGTGTTATGGATTTTAAGTAATTGAATAATAAAAGTAATTAGAAAACAGTACGCAATTTTTTTAAGTACTAGTATTTAAAAATAACTGATAACTATTCTTAGCGTCAGTTTCGGATCGGTGCAATGATAACAGACTCTGCATAGTTAATAGTTTGAGGTTATCTGAAAAGGTTTAAATACAGATTAATTTGTAGGAGTTCATAGCTTTAGCTATCTAGACTGAGTCTAAGACAGCAATGCTGAATGATTGAACTCCTACAAGTTTTTTAGACACTTTCTAGTTAGAGGCTCGTTTTTGATAGAGTATATACTCTACTGAATCAACTAAGGCTTCCCATGATGCTTCTACAATATTTTCACTAACGCCAACGGTTCCCCAAGTACTATTTTGATCTCCAGATTCGATTAGAACTCTTGTTTTGGCAGAAGTGCCTCCCTCTCCTTCAAGAATTCTAACTTTATAATCTTTAAGTTTTACATCCTGTATCTCAGGGTAAAATCTGTGAAGTGCTTTTCTTAACGCTTTATCAAGAGCATTAATCGGTCCATCTCCTTCTGCAGCTGTTAATTCATTTTGCCCTTTGACATTGAGCTTAACTGTTGCTTCAGAGATGCAGGGTTCATTTTCTCCACGTTTTTCAATAATTACCCTGAATCCATCTAATGTAAAGAAAGTTTCATGATCTTTCATTACTTTCTTCATGAGTAGGGCAAATGAGGCGTTTGCTGCTTCAAACTCATAACCTTCATTTTCCATTTTTTTAAGCTCTACTAGAATCTCTTTCAACTCTTCCGAAGACATTTGTTTTAGATTATGCTCGGCCGCTTTCATTAAAATATTGCTTCTGCCAGATAAATCAGATAATAAAATTCTCCTTTTATTTCCAACTAAAACTGGATCGATATGTTCAAAAGTACTGGGGTTTTTATTTACAGCATTCACATGCATTCCACCTTTGTGTGCAAATGAACTGCTACCAATGAAAGGTAATCTGTTGTTGTGCTCAATATTTACAGTTTCATCAATAAATTGACTCACTTCTTTTAATTTTGATAATTTATCTGTACAAAGTGCTTTCATTCCCATTTTTAATTCTAAAGTAGGAATTATTGAACATAAGTTGGCGTTCCCGCAACGTTCACCAAATCCGTTAATGGTTCCCTGTACATGTCTTACTCCAATTTCTACTGCTGATAAGGAATTGGCTACTGCCATGTCAGAGTCATTATGACAGTGAATTCCAACACAGATATTATCGGGTAGTTCGGATATGATTTTTTTACTGATATTTACTATCTCTGATGTTAGGCATCCACCGTTCGTATCGCATAACACAACTGTAGAAGCACCATTATTAACTGCTTCTTTCAATGCATTTAAGGCGAAATTTGAATTATCTTTGAACCCATCAAAGAAATGTTCAGCATCAAAAATTACTTCTCGGTTATTAGCGTGTAAATAGGCACAGGAGTCAGCAATTAAATTTAAATTTTGTTCGGGAGTTATTTTAAGCACATCATGCACGTGAAGAAGCCACGATTTTCCAAATATAGTAATAACAGGAGCTTCAGATTCAAGAAGTTTTCTTATATTATCGTCATCTTCAACTCTATTTGAGTGCCTTCTTGTACTTCCAAAAGCAGCAATTTTTGCATGTTTAAAGGTTTTACCTTTGACAGCATCAAAAAAAGCAATGTCTCTGGGATTCGAACCTGGCCAGCCACCCTCTATATATGACACACCAAAATTATCCAGCATTTCTGCAATTTTGAGCTTATCATATTTTGAGAAAGATACACCTTCTGCCTGAGAACCATCCCTGAGCGTTGTATCGTATATTTTTACAAAGTTATTGTTATTAGCATTCATTGTTATACCTGGCTTTTGTTTAATTAAACTTTAATCTTGAGATTTGGCTTTTGTCCATAATTCTTCTAAATCATTAATTGTTAAATATGAATCAAGCATTTGCTTTGATTTTAAGTTCTTTTCAATATAACGGAAACGTTTTTCAAATTTATTAGAACTGTTCTTCAAAAGTTCTTCCGCAGATTTACCATCTCTGAATCTACAAATATTTACCATTGTAAATAGTAAATCTCCGAGTTCTTCCTCAATATTGTTATTGTTGTTTTTTGTTAGTGCATCTTTGAACTCTACAATTTCTTCATCAAACTTTGATATAACACCATTAAGTGATTCCCAGTCAAATCCAATTGAAGCAGCTTTTCGTTGTAATTTAGATGCACGTTGTAATGCAGGAAAATTTTTAGGTATACCATCCAGGATAGAGTTATTAGTTATGCCCTTACGTCTTTTTTCTTCTTTTTTAATTTCTTCCCAAAGAAGTATTACCTTTTCCGATTCATGTATTTTGGGTTTTGATCCAAAAATATGAGGATGCCTAGATTCCATCTTTTTAGTTATTTCAAGAATTACATCATTAAAAGTAAAATTATTCTGTTCTTCAGCAATAAGTGAGTGAAATACGATATGCATTAGAATGTCGCCCAACTCTTCACAAATATTGTTGATGTCGCCTGCATCAATTGCATCTAGAAGCTCTGAAGATTCCTCAACTAACATTGGTTTTAATGTTTCGTGGGTTTGCTTTTTATCCCAGGGACAGCCTTCAGGAGACCTGAGGTGCTTGATTACTTCTATGAGTTTATTTAAATTTGAGTGTTCTGTATTTTGACTTGTTTCATTTTGTTTGGTGCTAATGATTTGTTTTTGAAGCAGTGTATTGGATGCGATTAAAGAGTTTGATTGTTCTAATACCTTCAATTCCAGTTGCTGATTATTAGATTTTAAGGATTTTTCCATTTTTTTCTGTGTCGAAATATCTATAGCAACACCTATGAGGCCAGCCAGAGTTCCATCTGTCCTTTTATGTACAGTTTCTTTAAACAGTATTTCTATGGGTTTCTTCTTTTTGGTTTGAAATGATATTTCATATTCAATAGCTTTGTTACTTTTTAATAGTTTAGCTTCTTTATCCATGATGAGTTCACCATTTTGCTTATCAAAAATATCAAATATAGAGTGACCAATAATATTGTTTTTTGATATACCAATAAGTGTTTCAAAAGCAGTATTGCATGCACTGAATAAAAGATCAGTGTCTTTGAGGAATAATGGACTTGGAATATTGTCCATTACGCTTTGTAAAAAGTGAATCTGTTCTCTATGGTACTTTTCTGTTTTCTTTCTTTCTATGGCATATCTAATTGATAACGAAAGAAAATGGCTATTTATCTGTGTTTTAATTAAATAATCCTGTGCTCCATATCTTACGGCATTGATGGCTAAATCAATATTTTCATTATTAGTCAATATTACGATTGGTATTTCTGTATTATTTGCATGTATTTTTTTTAGGGTAAGCAAACCCTGGGATTCTGATAAAAATAAATCTAGTAGAATAATATCAAAATCTTCAGTTTCTAATAAATGAAATGCATCTTTTAATGTGGAAATGCAGCTAATAGAAAATGCAAAAGTTTTAAGCTTCGAAAGAGAAGCAGTTAAAGATTTCGAGTAATCAGTATCTTCTTCTATCATTAAAATTTTAAGAGGCTTTTCTGTGTGCATAATTATACCGGAATTATTTTATTGTGATTTTTCGCTTACTTGCCAGGATAAACCAATTTTTTTAAACCTGTTAATTCTCTGTTGTAATTTATATTTTTCCAAATCAGTGAATCTCTTGCAATAAGTTTATTCAATTTTGAGGTTGATAACCCTAAAGATTTTGCTGTTTTATGGATACTAAAACTAAATTCCCATAATTTATCAAATAATACCCCAACCCAAAGAGGATAATCTTTGCTGGAAAGGCTGATATTATTTCTTATCAAAATTATACTAGGTCCTCTTATTTTTATTGCGAGATTAATCTTCAGTTTATTAAAGGCTGTTTTTTTGTTTTCTAATTGATAACGCGATTTACAGGAAGTCGCAGAAATGCCTGTTTCGCAATGTGTCAATCGAACTGCTGAAAGTTTTTTGTTCCTTTTTTGACCACCTGGCCCTGGTGCTTGAAAATTTTCGAATATGCATTTTGAAATAAAAACAGTGTATTCAGCTTTTAACCAATTGTTTCTATCCTTATTGTATTTTACTGATTCTATAGGTATTACCTTTATTTTAGGGGCTAAATTAAAAAAACCCTTATAACTATCATTTATAAATGTAGTTATGAGGGTTTAGTAATCTTATTTGCAATTTACTCTTCTTCGTTTACAGAAAGTTTAGGCGCTTTGTGATACTGCTGTGCTTTATCAAAATGACGTCTTAACTGAGTATTAGCTTTGTCAATTACTGCATCTATTGAATCATATAAATCAAATGATTCATAGTCAGCTTCTATATTAAGATTTTTACCTCTAACTAGTATTTCTGCTTTATATCTAGATTTCTGAGTTTCAAGAATTACGCGAACACTTGTGATTTTTGGGAAATCATCAATTATAGCATTTGCTTTATTATCCGCATATGTTTTTAGAGTATCAGAAATATCTCCATTACGAACACTTACTATAACACTCATTTTTAACTCCTGGGTTAAATATTTACAATAATATAAATTATGAAATAATTATAAAATTACAACCTTTACATTGAAAACTTTGG
>Ga0307988_1001818_pt1 | contig 11318 bp, 6 predicted proteins | sample EllFjometagen183_FD_203166 | JGI IMG/M metagenome (GOLD analysis project Ga0307988, IMG submission 203166) | Marine microbial communities from Ellis Fjord, Antarctic Ocean - #183 | ecosystem: Environmental > Aquatic > Marine > Unclassified | place: Southern Ocean | collected 2014-10-08 | reverse complement strand
AAAAACAGGACTTAAGTAATTAACAATCTGCATGTTAATTACTCAATATACACTGTCGTTTGACTATTTTCCCGAAAAGCTATTTGCTTTGAGTATATTTACTGGAACAGGATGCTGAAATAAATTCAGCATTACGTCTTTAAATGTTACTTTCGTATTCTTTCGACATTTTCTCAAGTTCTGCATTGGTTGGCTCGCCAGAGAAAACAGCAAGGCGATATCTAAAAGTTGTAGTTTCGCCGTCTTTAAGAGAAAGGTTCATCTCTTCTTTTCCTTTTGAAAATACATTTTGACCAAGCGTATTTGCAGCAAACAAACCATAACCACGTGCATGCCAATATGTTGGATAACCGGCATTTCCTGGATGATCGAAAATAACAATTGCTACTTTTTCACCATTTAATTCACCGTATAATTTCATCCATTTGGCACGGGTTGCCCACACGTCACCACCTTCAATTCCTTCGCTGCTCAAATAATTTCCAGTAGCAGTTTTATCGTTTGATGCATCTACTTCGGTAACTACACCATGCGAATCAACCAGTTTTACTTTTCCTGTTGCTGGTAATTCCAAAGCGCGTGTTACACGAATGGCAAACATTCCCTCTTTATTATCGGTAATATCTACTTTCCCATTAACAGCTTTTAATTGAGTGGTTCGGTCAATAATTCTTGTTTTCCTATCAACTGCAAATGTGAAATCTGTTTTTTCAGCAAGTAAAATTTTTCCTTTGTTATCTTTCCAGGAAGCCGTAGTTGAAAGAGAGGCCTTACCTTTACCATTTTTAGTTGATTCGATAGTTTCGTGGTAAATCGTTCCAAATTTATCGGCTCTCTCAGCCGAAATTGCTTCGGAATTATTCCAGAAGTCGAGGCCATTTACATCGCCATAATTTAGCCAAATACCAATATGATGTGGGTGATCTACCCTTTCGCCTTCTTTATTTTTCATTGGAAACTGGCGCGTAATTTCATTTCCTTCAGCAGTTATAACTGGCCATAAAACAGGCTTTTTAATGTTTTCAGGATAGATGTATGAAGTGAACAATTTACCTCCTATTAATACGTCAACTTTTTTCTCTGAAGATTTGCTTACTAATTCCACTTTCGGTTGTGCCAGCATAATGCTTGTACTCACTACTATTAGACCGATAATAAAAGATATCTTTTTCATTTTAAAAATATTTAATTGGTTTTTACGTGGCACAAAATAACAAAAAAGAGGGACTTTTTCAGCCCCTCTTTTAAAAGTTATAAAAACTCTAACTAAACTAGTTATTAATAACCAGGACGTTGTACCATAACATCAGGTTGTAAATCAAGCACTCCTTGTGGAATTGGTTGATATTTATCTCCTTCGCTAAAGCTTTTGCCTGCCATGAATGAAGGTCTTACTCTTAAATCAGCAGTTGCAAAATCATTTAAAACATCGACCATTGACTTTCCACCAATTTTATTTGGAAGACCATCCCATCGACGTAGATCGAAGAAACGCATTCCTTCAGTAGCAAACTCTAAACGTTGTTCCCACTGAACAGCTGTCATTGCTTCATTAGCATTTGCAAAACCGGTATAAAGACCAAGCTGATAATTTGCAGCAGGCTGATCCCAGTCAACATCACCTTCTTCTCCCCAAGGGTAAACAGAAGTAGGAAGTTCGGTAATAAGAACTTTACCCATTACAACTTTATTATCTGCTCTGTCACGAATTTGATTTACTAAATCCAAAGCTTTTCCTAAATCACCTTCCGCAGCTGCAACTTCGGCTCTCCATAATAAGATATGAGTTAAACGTAAATAACGGTAGTTATTTGCATTTATACCAGTTTGCCATCCTGTGGTGGTTGACAAGCTATATCTTTCTGATTGATTCATGAAAGTTTTTGGAGTAGGCAAATAAGGACCTCCGTCAGTTTGTTTACGTACCCAGTTGCTACCACGATTAATTCCCCAGTCTTTGTAAGGAATTCCTCTACGACTAACTGTATAATCCAAACGAGGATCTACTGCATGGTCGTCAGTAACAAATGTTTCGTCAGATGCGATACCTGCATCATGTGCAAGATCGACATCGTTAAATGTATTAAACATTGGTAATCCGTCTGCATCAACTTTATATGCATTAACAAGGTTTTGTGAAGGACAGTGAAAACCACAACACATACCAATATCACCACCATGAGGCCAGTTCAAACCAATTCCCATTTCAGCATTTAACGATTCATTGATATCGTTTACATTTGCCTGAATTTCGAATATTGATTCTGCGTTATTATTAGTTGCAATATTAAAATTGTCAATAAAATTAGGCATAATAGAATATTTGCCACTATTGATAATGTTATCCAATAAAGGTTTAGCTTCAGCGTATTTTAAATCTTGCAAATAGGCTCTGGCAGCCAGTGCCATTGCAGCATATTTAGTAGGTCGCCCAACCTGAGATTGCGACTCTGGCAGTGTACTCATTGCATATTCAAGATCCGCAATAATTTGTGCTAGAACTACTCCGTCGGCATTTGCATTTGTAACTGTCAATGGATCTTCTGTTTCTTCAGTTAAAACTGGCACATAATCACCAAAAACCAAACGCAATTCAAAGTAAAACAATGCTCTTAAAAACCTTGCTTCAGCCTTAAACTGATTGGCTTGATCGGCAGTAATCGTTCCTGCTTCTTCGGTTGCAAGAATAACCTTCATCGTTTTATTGGCACGGTCAACTCCCATCCCAATTCCTAACTTCCATTTGTCAGCTGGATAGTTATTTGTACTTTGAACTTCCCAACGCTCGATATCGTTTACAGGAACCTGGTCACCTTCTTCCGATCCTTTATAAGCATTATCAGAAGCAGCTGAACCGTATGTCCAGTTTTGGATGGATGCACCCCAGGAAACATCCCAAAGTGAACTTCCAGGTACTATTGCGTATGTCCCAATAAGTAAAGCGTCGATACCTTTAGCATCGTAAAAAACATTTTCCGATGTAGATCCAAGCGGAGCTTTTGTCAGAAATTCTTCTGAACATGAATATGACATGGTCAACAGAAATACAGTGACCATTATTATTGATAGTTTTTTCATATTATTCATTTGTTTTAAATTTATAATAAGTTATGTATTATAACCCAAGTACTACACCAAACATAACCTGGCGTGGTGTTGGCCACGATCCACGATCTAAGCCCATTCCACTTCCGGAAGTTCTAACTTCAGGATCAAGTCCGCTATACTTTGTAATTGTAAATACATTGGAAACCTGAGCATAAAGCCTTAGACTTTTAATTTGTGCCCTATCCAAAATATTTTGTGGAAGAGTGTATCCTAGTCTTAAATTTTTAAGTCTCAGGAATGAAGCATCTTCTACAAATGCTGTAGATGGTTGCTGAGAAATATCATTTTGGTCGAGCATTGGTAAAGTTGCGTCCGCATTATTTACATAAGGACTTCCCCATGTTTCATAAAGTGCATCTTTGCTTAAACCTCCGTTAAACATACCATAATCAATCCAGCGAGTAACGTAATTTACCATTTCGTTTCCATAACTACCGTAGAAGAACATGTTTAAGTCGAAAGCACCATAACCAAGGTCAAGGTTTAAACCACCTGTTAAATCAGGGTGAGGGCTTCCAATAAAAGTACGGTCATCAGCAGTAATCGTTCCATCACCATCTACATCTTGGTATTTAAAATGCCCTGGAGCATTATAATCCGATGTTCCATAAGGTGCGTGTGCATCAGCTTCAGCCTGAGTTTGGAAGATTCCTTCTACAATATATCCGAAAAATTCTGGAAATGCAGTACCATTAGCATAACGTGTATAAGTCATCTGACGGTTACTACCTGCATCAATTGTTCTTTCAGGATCTCCTGATAATTTTACAATTTCGTTTTTATAGTGCGAAAGTGTTAGGCTTGCATTGTAGGTTAGTTTTCCGTCTAATGCGGTATTATTATAACCTAATTCAAAGTCAATACCGGTATTTTTCATTTCACCAATATTAACAAATGGAGCGGAAGCAACACCCATTACCTGAGGAATAGGTTCCTGGAAAAGCATGTCGCTTGTATTCCTTTGCCAAACATCAAGAGATACAGCCAAATGGTTATCAAGCATATTTGCATCGATACCAAGATTAAGAGTTTCTGTTGTTTCCCAAGTAACATCTTCGTTACCCAATGTAGCTGGTCTGAAACCTGCATAAGCAGAGGTATTCGAACCGTCAATTGAATAAGATGCTTTATACGAAGATGTTCCGTATGTAGAATATGAATTGTAATTACCAATTCTATCGTTACCAGATACACCCCAACCAACTCTTACTTTTAACAAGTCTAACCAATCGCTTGTTTCAGCCATAAAACTTTCTTCCGAAACTGCCCACGCTGCTGATGCTGCAGGGAATGTTCCATAACGATTAGCTTCACTAAAACGAGAAGAGCCGTCACGACGAACTGTTCCTTCAATGAAATATTTTCCCATTAAATCGTAGTTAACACGACCAAATACTGAGAATAAAGACCATTCCGATCCTGTTCCACTATTTTCTTTGTTACTTTCTCCAGAATCCAACTGCATATATTCAGGGCTTTCTGAGAAATAAACACGTCTGCTTGCATTTAACGATTGATATGTATTCTGAATTGCTTCAGTACCTGCAATTACATTTATTTTATGAATTTCGTCGAAAGTAGCGTTATAATTAAGTGTATTCGACCAGTTCCATTGTAACGAATAATTTGAACTTACATTTACACCATTAACCATGTTTGGTTCTGAGTGTTCGTATGTAGGAAGCACATAACTTTTTCCGTTCCACTGTCCAAAATTGTAACCCAACAATGTTTTAGCCGTAAGGCCATCCATTAAATTAACTTCACCAAATATGTTACCTAATATTCTAACGTATTTACCATTATTATCTTTTGCACGATAAAGCATGGAGAGCGGGTTAGATGCGTTACCCATTTCTGGCGCTTTCGAACCGGCAAAATTTCCACCAATATCGTAAACAGGAATAATAGGTTGCGCACGATACGCCTGCGAAATTACAGTACCTTCTCCGTCGTCACCCAAATTACCATTTTCGTCGATGTAAATAACTTGTAAAGACTCACCTGCTTTAAACCAATCGTTGAATTGCGCATCGGAGTTCATTCTAAAAGTATATCTTTTGAACTCGGTATGTTTCAATATACCTTCTTCATCAAGATAATTAGCAGAAAAAGCATAAGTACCTTTTTGTCCACCACCTGCAACAGAAAGATCGTATTCCTGAACCAGTCCAGTTTGATAAATTTCGTCGTACCAGTTTGTACCTTCTTTATTTGCTTTAAATATTACAGTTCCCGGATAGTTGTATGTAGATTCATCAACTTCTCCATTCATCGCTCCACCAGGTAAAATATAATCTGGAATTACAGGAGACGAACCTGAACCGTATTGTGCATGAGAAGGTGCTACACCTCTATTTGCGAATGACAACCAAGTAGCCTCGGCATACTCTTGTGTGTTAAGTAGGTCATACTGATTAATTGCATTTGTAAGACCAGTTCTAACAGAAAACTTAATAGTTGGTTCCTGATTAACTCTACCACGTTTTGTTGTAATAATGATAACACCGTTAGCACCTCTCGAACCGTAAATGGCTGCAGACGATGCATCCTTCAAAACAGAAATAGACTCAATGTCTCCAGGAGCAATGTTGTTCCCCGGACCTGTAGGAACTCCATCGATAATGTACAGTGGATTAGGGTCGTTAATTGTCCCAACACCACGAATACGAATTGTTGCGTCGCCACCAGGTCTGTTAGCAGATGTTACAGTAACACCAGCAACTTGCCCTTGCAAACGACTTACAACACTTGTTTCAGAAGTAGCAGCAAGTTTTTCGGCAGAAACAGTAGAAACCGCACCGGTTAACTCCTCTTTCATACGTGTACCATAACCTACAACTACAACTTCGTCAACCCCAATTACGTCGGGTGCCAAAACAACGATAATTGTTGTTTGGTTTCCAACCGCAATTTCTTGTGTTAACATCCCAATGTACGAGAAAATCAAAACAGCAGACTCATTAGCTACTGATAGATTGTATTCTCCATCCAAATTTGTTATCGTTCCCTGTACTGTTCCTTTAACAGCGATGGTTACTCCCGGCACTGTTACACCATCCAGATCCGTTACCGTTCCTGAAATTTGTGTTTGTGCATAAGAACCCAGAGAAAATGCCATAAACCCGGCAAATAACATAAAGGTTAAAAAACCTTTTAAATGATTTTTTTCCATAGATTTTAAGTTTTGTAAAAAATTTGATTTGGTAAAAAAACGTAATAATTTTAGATTCATTATAGAATCTTTTAAGCGTAAGTAATTTTAAAAATTTATGCCATAAGCCTAATGATTTGATTTTTAGATTGTTACATATTTATAATTTGAATAATTAACTTGTTTTATTGAAATAACACTAAACGTTAAAATATGTTCAAATACTCGTTTAAATGTTAATTTATGTTCAAATAAAAAAATAAAATTAAGAATAGCCTCTACCTTCCTATCAAAAAACTACATGTTAAGAAACATGTTTTTGCTTTTCTTTGTATTTTAAACAATAAGTCTTTTCTTTTGTTTTTTGAAGTGCCTGTGTATTAGCTTATTCTATATCAAAATTAATTTTTATAATTTTATTCAACTTTTTTGACATTTATACACATTTTTTTGGCAAAAGAGTTTATCCTTGTAATATTCAAAAATATTAAATATATGAAAACCGTATTTTATTGGGCACTTGCCGTATTAATAACTTTTGGAGCTATTATATACCAACGTAAAACCGGGCCTACTTACGATAAAAAAGTTGTAGTTAAAATTGACAATGAAACCTATAATTTCAAGTTGGTTAGAAGTCATGGTGGAGATGAAGATTTCGAACTAAGTTTGTTAGTTCCGGAAAAAACAATTAGTGGGATTATCGAATATCGTAAATTCCCGACACGCGATGAATGGACAAAAATTGAAATGGTTCGAAAAAACGATCAGCTATTTGGGATTTTGCCCCATCTTCCACCTGCCGGAAAATATGAATACAAAACTATTTTAGTTAAAGAGGGACAGGAATTTCAGTTAAACGAAGGACAATCGGTTGTTGTTCGCTTTAAAGGAGCTGTTCCTGGTGGCGTTTTAATTCCGCACATATTCCTTATGTTTTTTGCTATGTTGCTTGGAAATCTTGCAGGAATAATGGCTATATTCAAATATCGAAAGTTCAAGTTTTTTACCATGGTAACGGTTATTGCACTTTTTATTGGAGGTTTAATTCTTGGGCCCTGGGTGCAGTGGTACGCATTTGGTGAAGCTTGGGCAGGAGTACCTTTTGCATGGGATTTAACGGATAACAAAACTTTGGTTGCATTTATTTTTTGGGTATTGGCATTCTTTATGAATCGTAAAAAAGAACGCCCGGTTTATACAATAGTTGCTTCAATTGTAATGCTAATGGTTTATTCAATTCCGCACAGTATGTATGGTTCGCAACTCGACCCGGAAACTGGAGAAATTATCCAGGGCTGGATTCAACTTTTTCTATGATTTATAATTGAGAAATTATTATTTCACTTAGTAACCTGAGTTCGATTCAAAATATTCTTCTCAGAAAGTCAGAATTGTGCAAGATTTGAATCGAAAATTATGAAAGAATAACGGGTTATTTTAAAGGATTTTGGGTTTAAATATTGTGCAATTCTGGCTTTTCCTACGGACTTCACCATTTTTCAATAAACCAACTCAAATTTTCTGGAATTATCCCGATAGTCCTTCAAAAATCTGATTCGGTTTCTTATAAAAAATAAAAGAAGCTGTGTGGATATTTTAAATCGAACTCAGGTTAGTATAAAAGGGGCAGTATCAAAAGTCCTTTATGATGTCATTCTGAGCGAAGTCGAAGAATTTATTGATATGGAAAACAGATGTTTCGACTTCGCTCAACATGACAATCAGATTGGAGATGTGACTTATTAAACAGCATCTTCTTTACTGAAAATTTTCCTACTGAATTTCCACAGGATTAGATAATTTATCTGATTCCTCAGAAATATATTTTTTAAATCCGGCTTCGGTTTTCCACTGGTCTTTATCTAATCCCCAAACAGAGAAAAAGTAATGTTTTGCGGAAACTCCACTTTGACATTTTTGCCCAATATAATACGTTTCAGAAATAATATTACTAAACTTTTTTTCAACAACGGTTTCATATCCTAATTTGAAAAAATTAATATCGGTTGTGCGCCCTATTTTTCCGGTTTCAGATAAAGGAACAATTACAGCCATTCCCAATTCATCTTTATTTAACGATTGCACATCGTGAGTTCCGATACATTGAAAATCGCCGGCTTTAAATTCAAAAGGCTCTCGTTTTAAGTGGCTTGTAACAATTCCGGTTACAATTTGAGAACCCGCCGGGCAACCCGTTACAGTTACATCCGATTCAAACCAATATTTCCCTGGATAAATTGAAATCCTTTCTACGGCTTCCATCAATTCACCATCAACATCCCAACCTTTGTAGCGTAATTCGAAAACTGAACGAACCGGCCCCTCAACAATTTTCTGGTATTCGTAAACATCTGTTGAACCCAAACGGAATAACGAATCGTTGATCATCAACGCCAATCCACCCGAACCTAATGAACTTCCACAATGTAAAACGTCCATTCCCCAGTCCGACAAATTATGATAACTTCCCATTTCAGGAGTACCAATTTTATCGAGCACCATTCCGGGTAAAAGTTTTCCAAAAAGATCTTTTACATTCCGGCAATCGAAATAGTTACGAAATGCAATTTTATCGTTTTCCCAATTTACACTTTCAGCCAGGGCAATAACTTCAAAGCCATCGTTGCAAGGTAAAGCCTGATAATTGTCAAATTCTTTATACGAACCATCTTCTTGTTTAATTTTTAAACTCAGATTTGTACGTTTTTCAATTTCAGGATATTCATCTTTTGCAACAAAATCAACTTCAAGTTCTTTGGTTTCGCTGGCTGCAAAATCTAAAAGCAAAACTACTTCATCCCATTTTCCATCGCCGTCTAAATCATCTACCTGACTTGATATGATTATATCTTCATCCAATTCAAATACCGGAAGTAGTCCTTCCTGTAATTCTACTTTTTGTGCCAGATCATCTCTCGTCAGAATAATTATTTCGTCGGTTCTTTCAACATCCATGGTGTTGGTAACCGAAAACTCTTCTTCTTTTTCGCAAGAAAAAAAGATTGTAACTAAAAATAAAAAATATAAAATTTTCATATTATTCAGGAATATCGTTTTCACCTTTTACGTAACCAAAATTGGCCAGAATACCACCATCGACATAAAGTACATGGCCATTTACAAAATCGCTGGCTTTCGATGCCAGGAAAAGAGCAGCATTTCCAACATCCTCGGGTTCTCCCCATCGACCTGCCGGAGTTCGGGTCATTACCAAATCGTTAAACGGATGATTTCCTTCGCGAATTGCGGCAGTTTGAGAAGTTGCAATATAACCGGGTCCGATTCCATTTATCTGGAGATTATATTTTGCCCACTCGCAAGTCATATTTGCCGTTAAAAGTTTCAAGCCGCCTTTAGCAGAGGCGTAGGCAGAAACCGAATTACGCCCGTAAACACTCATCATCGAACACATATTAATTATTTTACCCGAGCGTTTTTCAATCATTTTTGGTGCCACTCGTTTTGCAATAATTAGTGGAGCAACCAAGTCAACATCAATAACTTGTTTAAAATCTGAGATTGCCATGTCCAAAATCGGGATACGTTTTATAATTCCGGCATTATTAACTAAAATTTCAATGTCGCCAACTTCTTTTTCAATCTGCGAAATTCCACGGTCAACATCGGCTTCGCTTGTTACATCAAATTTCAGAGTATAAACTTCCACTCCAGCTTTCGCGTATTCCGTTTTACATTCAGCTAATTTTTCATCTGAAATATCGTTCACACAAATTTTTGCACCAGCTTGCCCAAGAACTTTTCCAATGGCCATTCCAATGCCATGAGTACCTCCCGTAATTAAGGTAATTTTACCTGTTAAATCGAATAGTTCGTTTGTCATTATTTTTATTTATTATTAAGTTTTTTCCTGAGTAGAGCGTCATTGGTATTGTCTTGTGTCTTGATACTCATTACTCATATCTAATATTCAAATATTTATTGAGATTTATTTTATTTATCGATCTTTTGATTCATTCCCAAATTCAGGATTAATTGCGTAAACCCTCGGCATATCATTATTTTTTGATACTACAACTAACTTCTTTCCATTTTTGAATGACAATAATGCCATATCACGAATATCGCCATATAGCCAGAGTGGAGAAATTATATCATTTGTAACAGTAAATTCTTTGTTGGTAAATTTAAGAAAAGTTCCCATAGAAGCATCATTCATCCCGATTTGTGGTTTAAGAGGATAAAAATTCCCCGCAGCAATTACATCTTGTGTTCCATCTCCATCAAAATCGAAATTGATAAATGCATTGACATAAGAAAACTGAACTAAATCTGGCAATTTTTTCAATATAAGTTCTCCATTTACATTTTCAATCCAGCATGATTCCATGATATTTGCGTTCAATTTAAACGATTTTTCTCGCATTTCTGGGTCAATTAAATCAATAATTGTGGCATCGGAATAAGAATAGTAATCCGGAAATTTTTTGCGCAACTGAATAACTTGATTCAATAACTCTTTTCTTGAATGCATTGGGTAACTTTTGCCCTGAATGTAGTAACATAAAATAGGATCAAGTTTTCCATCGTTATTATAATCAAAAGTATATAACTCAATCGGCTCAGTAGCAGAAGCTTTTATTTGCGAATTCAAACCAGCATTCCCCACCAAATAGTCCATATCACCATCGGCATCAATATCCAATTGACTGATTGATGTCCACCAACCCTCACTTTTCTCTAATGATGCAATTTTCTGCTCAATAAGTTTTCCATTCACATTCTGAAATACTTTAATCCCCATCCATTCGCCAACTACGATCAAGTCGGGCCAACTGTCGCCATTATAATCCGTCCATTGTGCATCTGTAACCATTCCAACATGCTCAAGTGAAGTGCTGATTTCTTCGGTTGCATTGACAAATTTTATGTTGTTTCCTTTAGATTCATTTCTGAGAATAAAACTTTTTGGGCTATTAGGATAACCCAATCCCTGATGCCTCCCACCCACAAAAACATCAAGGTCGCCATCCTTATCATAATCTGCGGCAATTGCGCAACTGCCACTTGTTGACTCACGGGGCAGCACATTTGA
>Ga0307988_1001817_pt1 | contig 11329 bp, 7 predicted proteins | sample EllFjometagen183_FD_203166 | JGI IMG/M metagenome (GOLD analysis project Ga0307988, IMG submission 203166) | Marine microbial communities from Ellis Fjord, Antarctic Ocean - #183 | ecosystem: Environmental > Aquatic > Marine > Unclassified | place: Southern Ocean | collected 2014-10-08 | reverse complement strand
AAAAAAACAAAAAATTGAAAAAAAATGAAAATATCGCTCTTTTAAGAGCTTTAAGGAAGTAAAATTCTTATTTTTTGCTGAGCTCTTGTAGCTCTTTCAGTAGATTGATTTTTTCTTCGGGGCTGGCGGAAGCGAGTTTTTGCATTATGTCGCTTAATTTTAATTTTTTATGATGATCGTTTATTGTTTTTAAACAATCTTCGATTGCTTTCGCGGCTTGTTTGCTTTTGTAGATATTGTCCTGAAGTAAAATCCTGCTCAAACCTGGAGATGGATTTTCTCTTTCAAAATCTGAGAGATGATCTCTGGCGTGATCCCATTCTCCATTCAAGGTACAATTAATTAACTCGTTGATTGCTTTGCCGATGACTGTTTGAGTCAGTTTTTCAAGTGGCAATTCATCTTTTAAGTGATTGGCTGTTTCTTCCGAACTCAAAGCTATCTCAAGTAAGGTTTTTTCAGCGTGCCTGATTGCCATTGGTGTTGAATGGACATTTGACTGCACTGCGACTGGCGGAGCTATATCATTGCTGTCAAAGCTTGGAACTTCTTCGTTTTCAGGACGGCGTTTGAATTTAAATGTATTTGCTTTGGCTTTGCTTTCTTTGTTGTACTCGCTAAAGATTGTTTCCGGTTTGACTCCCAAACGCGAACTTAATTCCTGAATATACATTTCACGAACTACAGGCTTGGAGATTTTACGGAAATATTCCAGCATTTCGCCGATAATCCGGCTTTTACCGAAAGGTGTATTGACATCATGTTGCGGAAAGATTATGCCACAGAGGAAATCCAGCATATCAACAGCTTCATCAACAATTTTATTGATTCCGTCTTCACCTGAATTATTATATATATCATCAGGATCACTGCCTTCAGGGAAACGTATTATTTTTATTTCAAAATCAAGCGGCAATAACAATTCCAAAGCTCGAGCCGTGGCTTTTTGTCCAGCCGAATCACTGTCAAATGCCAAATATACCCGGTCAGTATAACGTTTTAAAATCCGCGCCTGCTCATCAGTAAAAGCCGTTCCTTGAGGGGCAACTGTGCATTCCAATCCCGCACGGTGCATGGCTATCGTATCGAGCTGTCCCTCACAAAGTATTACCATGTTACGCGCTTGAATTGCTTTACGCGCTAGTGGCAATGCATAGAGTATATTGCTCTTCTTAAATACTGGAGTTTCCGGGCTGTTGACATATTTCGCGCCCGGCGCTTCTTTTTCGATAGTTCGCGCGCTGAATCCGACAACTCTGCCTTGTTCGTTCCATATCGGAAAAATCAAACGATTACGAAAGCGGTCATAAACACGTTTCTTTTCTTCATTCTTAAAAGCGATACCGGATTCGAGCAGTTCTTCTTCAGTGAAGTTCAGTTCTTTACCGTGAACCAGTGAAGCGTCCCAGGAATCAGGAGCTACGCCTAGTTGAAATTTTTCTGCTATTTCTGCCGGGATACCACGATTTTTCAGATATTGACTTACCGGCCATTCTGGATTATTCTTGAGCAAAAGCGCATACCATTCAGCGAATTCTTTATTTATTTTGTATAACTGTTCACGCTGTCCGGCGCGTTGCTGCGCCTGCTGGCGTTCCTGTGGGTTGGAATAAGTTTTTTCAGGGATAATCACTCCGCACTTTGCGGCAAGGAGATGGATTGCGTTTGGAAAATCTACTTTTTCCCAGTCCATAACGAATTTAAAAGCATCGCCTCCGGCTCCGCAGCCAAAACAATGATAACGCCCGCGTTGTTCGGAAATCGTGAAGGACGGAGTTTTCTCATTGTGGAATGGACATAAAGCTTTCCAAGTTCCGCCGCCGGCTTTTTTGATTGGGATATAACTGCGAATGATATCCGCTATATTACAGCGTGATCGAATCTCCTCGATAATTTCTTCGGGGACTGCTCTATTCATAGCTTATCCATTAGCGTTAATTTTTTTGATGCGATCTTCCACTCTTTTTCGCTGTGTATCAGAATGTGGTGATGGAACTGCAATTTTGAGATATTTTTTATAGAAACTCAAAGCGCGTTTAGGTTTTCCAACATATTGATCTATGAAAGTTGCGAAGTTTAAAACTATGAGCGGCTTTGATGAATCTATTTTATAAGCTTTAACAAAGCAATTTGCAGCAGGTCGGATTTGCTGGCGTTCCGCATAATAAATACCCTTCTCATTCCATAATTCCGCGGAGTTTTTAAATTTTTTATCTTTCAATAATTGATCGTAATATTTGATAGCACTGTCAAGTTTAAGAATGGTGGAACAGCGCCCAAGTAATAATAGCGTATCATTATCAGCGGGTCTCAATTTCAAGGCACGCAGCAAAGGGGTGATTGCATCTTGCATTTTGTGCTGGTCTTTCGAATAAAGCCGTCCAAGAGTGTATTGAGACTGAAAATCATCAGGAGCATTTTGAACCGCTGAATCTGCGGCGTTCAAGGCTAGATCATCTTTGCCGCAAGCTTCATAAGCAAGAGCTTTAAAGATCAAAGCGCCAACATTGCGAGGTTCACGCTCAGTGACCGTTTCAAGGTCATCCAAGGCATCTTCCCACTCTCCAATTTTTGCTTGATTCATGGCTCTATTGAGTAAAGCTTGAGTCGTTAAAGGTGGTCCTCCGCATCCGGCAAGCAGGACAAGCCCAAGGCAGATCACAAATAAATTTACAATTTTTTTAATATCTAGTTTCATAATAGCTAAATTAGTTTACAGCCATGCTTTTTGCAAGTAAAGGGCTGAGTTTTTCGTGATTAAAAATTTTATTAGTCGTCGGCGAACTGATACTCTTCTTCTTCGCCCATGATCCACTTCTTCGGATATTCGTAAAGGCCTTTTTCTAGCGCCCAAAAAGGACTGCCGAGAATATAACCCCCGACAGGTCCGAAATAACGAGTTGAAAATCCAACAGGCGGTAAATAATGATCTCCTTTCCAGTCTCCATTAATTACATTGAAAATAGCCCTTACTGGTGTTCCTATAATATTACCAACTAATATAAATATTGTCCCCCCCATGTGGGCGGGGACCAAATAAACATATTGATTTGGTTTTGCGTCACGCCAGTAAACACCAAAGAAATCAATACCTTTTTCTCTGCTGAGATGTGGATAACGTTCTCCTAAATCATCTACTTTCGCAAAAGTATTTGATAAAAATGTAGTCAGTAATACAAAGATAATAAAAAATTTAGCAATTCTTCTCATTAAAATTCTCCCGTGAATAATTTATTTTTTCAGCTTTATATTTTTTTTATGTACATGTGCCGGAGGTAAATCATTACCCGGTGCGATGCGTGTTATTTTACCTTTTTGCATCCAGCCGCGAGTATTATCGGTCTTTATCCGCACCCAGTCAAAACGAGATTCAATTATATTTACCATTGTTCCCATACGCAAGCGTACCAGCTTGCTTCCAGAAGTCGTTGACGGTAAAGAACGCAATTCCGCGTTTTCAGAAGTTACAACTGCTTTTTTATCGCTGTAGGCATCTAATTTTTCAAAAATAGATATGCCTAATGCGGCAACAAAAATAATCATACAGCTGCCAATAAAGACAATACGTTTATTAAGACTTAATTTGCGGCGGAATGCTAAAAAGATTCCCCCCGCAGTCCAGGCAAAAAGCGCGACCAGCAGCCATTCATCAGGACGCATCGAAGCGCATGCCGTCAAAAGCATTTCTGTCGGACCATTCATTTTATTGACTTCCGGCATAAATAATCTGCGGCGGACAAAATTTAAATTTTCAGTAATCGCCGTATCATAAGGAGCCAGCAGATGAGCACGTTCAAAACATACCAGAGCTCCAGCCAGGTCTCCTTTATTGCACAGGCAAGTTCCAAGATTATAGAGCAAAGATGGATCAGGAGCATTTTTTATGATATGTGAGCGGAAAAATTTAGCTGCCGCGTTAAAATCTCCTGAATCGTAAGCTTTCACCGCCTCGTTAAAATTACTTGGTGGTGCTTTCTTTTCGGCTTTTACCGCCGCGTCAAGCATTTGCGGCATCATAAATAATAATCCAATAATTGTTAAACGCTTCAAGGCTTTATACAATTTATTTCTCAGCTCCTTTTTATTCAAGTTGGATGCGCCCGGCAGATAGCTTGCTTCACCGACACTGGTCAAACATTCCGCCAACTCAACGTTTTTTACCTTGCCGGAGAGTTCTGACGTAGTCGTTCCCGGAGGCAGATTCAACATGTCATTGATAAATGGCACAGCTTCATGCTGAATGACAACATTAAGATCATCATCAGAACTTTTACGAATAGCTTTCAACATCTTTGCTTTACGCTTCAAAGCATCCAAACGACGTTGCAGAGCTTTGTTATTGCCGAGTTTTTCGCGGCGCCAATTACTGATTTCACTAATAATCCAACACAATGGTCCAAGGACAGCTAGAATTATATAAGCCCATAGCCAGTTCAAATATAATGGAATTTTAACATTTCCATTGGCTGAAGTTTTCAGGAAAAGAATATCTGACTGCGGTATGGTCTGTTTATTTTTAAATTCTGATTCCGGAATTCGCGATGCTGGATTTGTCTTGGTGTAATTAATATTTTCAGATGGATTATCCGATTCCGCAACTTTCAGCTTTTTAGAAAATTTGAAGGTTTTATATTTTTTCAGCAAAGATGAAAATATTGATACATTCATCTTTAATTCCTTATTTCCTTTTACTAAAGGAATCAGGACATATTTTATTTCTGCTCGTTCTCTGCCGTCATAAGCTGTTTTTTTATCTATTTCAGGAGGGTAGATACGGAATCCTTCAATCTCTGGTTTCGGGATATTTAAGGTTTCCAGAGTTCCCAGCCCGTAAACATTCATCGTTAAAGTTATCGGGTCTCCAACTTTGATTTTTTTATCTCTTAAAGAAAAGTTAACATCCCAGTTTCCGACCAGTCCAAGAAAACTAAATTTTTCAGGGGCTTTCGGGAGCTGTTTAATTTTTATTTCAAAAGGAATCTCCACAGTATAGGGACTGGTTTTATAGCTTGGTCTTCCAAAGAAATCGCGTCTTTCTGTAGGAATATTGATTTCTGTTTGGATTTTGATATTTGTTTTGAAATTTCCAGCAGAAAGTGTCCTGAACGCAGTTTCAAATGACTGCTTAGTAAATCTTTTCTCTTTTATCGTAACCAGCCCTTCTCGTTTTAAAATAAAGCGGGAATTTCGAGGATTTTGTTTACTAAAATCACGAAAGATAATTTTATTCAGATTGATTTCCGGGTAACTCGTCAGCCTTACGCTGACTTGTCGCCAATTAAATAAACTTATTTCAAGGGATATTTCTTCTCCAATATAAAATTCTTTAGAAATATTTAAAATCTCATATTTTCCAAAAATAATATCTTTTATTGCCACATCTCCGCCTTCACTATCTTCTACTTTTCTATCTCCAGCACTAGCGGCATGAAGTTTCAAAGAACTAACTTTTCTGGTCTTCCTGCCAAATTTCACCTCTAACTCAGGTATTACAACCGCTCCTTTCGCTTTTATTCTAAAAGCATAATTTTTTGTATATCTTGCTTCTCCATTTATACTGGACACAGATGTACTGTTGTAATCGGGAAGCCATTCAGCATTTTCGATTTTCGGCAAAGAAGTCAATTCCGGCTTGTTATCAGCCGTTATACTAAGAGTCACCACCTCGCCAACGAGAGGTTTTCTTGTACTGATTCCAATCTTAAAACCATCATCTGCGCAAAAAGCGCAGGTGCTTAACACACACAAAATTATAATTAAAAACTTTTTAAACATATCTACCTTTACCAGTCTTTTTTTACTTTTATATTTTTATACATTTGTTTTCGGTGAGCTTTAAGTGCTTTGCGGAAATCTTTTTCTTTTTCATTCATTAACTTCAATAATTTACGAGCTTCTTTAGGATCAATATCTTTCGGAGCTTTTTTAGCTTTCCCCTGCTGTGCGGGCTGTGCTTGAGGCTTCGGCAATTTTTTGTCTTTTTTATCCTTGCCGTCTTTGCCTTTATCTTTTTTCTTATCTTTACCTTTATCTTTTTTCTTATCTTTACCTTTGCCCTTTTTGTCTTTATTCTTTTTCTTTTTATCAGAGCCTTTAGGCTTGAGCTCTTCCAAAGCTTTCTTGATGTGTTCTTCAGCTTTTTTGCCTTGTTTTTCCTTTCTGGATTTTTCAGCTTTTTTTAATTCTTTTTTCGCTTTTTTCGCTTGATCTTCGATCTTCTTCTGCCCAAGATCTTTTGCTTGCTTCTCTAATTTATTGACATCATTCTGGGCTTTCTTTAACTCATCATTAGGTTTTTGCTGTTGCTTCTTGTTTTGCTGTTTCTTGTCTTGCTGTTTCTTGTCTTGCTGTTTCTTATCCTGTTGTTTCTTATTTTGCTGTTTCTTATCTTGCTGTTTCTTATCTTGCTGTTTCTTATCTTGTTGTTTCTTATCTTGTTTTTTCTTCTGCTGTTGCTTTTTATCTTGTTTCTTATCTTGTTTTTTCTTCTGCTGTTGCTTTTTATCTTGTTTTTTATCTTTATTCTTTTTCTGTTGTTGTTTTTGCGCTTTTTTAGTTTGTTTTTGCGCTTTTTTCTGTTGCTTTTTCAGTTCCTTGATCTGTTTTATTAATTTATCTATTCTCGCCCGGTCATTCAAAAGCAATTGTTGATTAACTGCACTTTGATTTCTAGCGCTTTCCTGAGATACTTTTTTATCTTCAGTTTGTTGTTCAGGGACATCCGTACTTAAAGCTTTTATATACATTTCTTCGGCGAGATCCAATATTTTTTTAGATCCCTCAAGTTGACTTATCGCACCATCAAGATTCTGCTTTTTGACCTGAGCTCGCGCCTGTCCTACTGTTTGTCTGGCTTTTTGGTGTTGCTTCACTCCGAGGTTATTGAATGAGTTAGTCCGCACCGCTGGATTTTTTCCAGCCAAATTAATCGCGGTCTCATAGAGCTTGGAAGAATCACCTTTTTTCTTATTTACTTGAATTTCCCGGGCTTCATTATAGGCTTTCACCGGATCTGTCAACGGAGCCTCTTCCGGCTTGGTCGTCTTCGTAACAGGCAGCTTTGGCTGGCTTCCCGGGTTTTGCGCATTAGCTGTATTTTGAACAGCAAACAAAGCAGAAATCATAAAGATTGCGGTGGCTTTCTTGAAATATTTGCGTTTTTTCCCCGGATGTTCCGAAATCAACATCCATAACCACAATAAAATTGTCGCGAATGCGAGGAAATAATAAAAATGTTCTACCGGTCGGGTTTTTTCACCTTTTTCAAGTTCGGCAGGAAGGAGTTTTTTAATTCCAGCTTCTATTTGTGTAAGTCCAAAATTTGTTGTTGTACTATGAACAAAATATCCGCCAGTGCTATCAGCAAGCTGCTGCATCAAAGTAACATTCAAACGGGTTTTAACTAACTCACCTTTGCTGTCACGCATAAATTTGATGTTTTTCCCACTACCCTGTGGAATTGGAATTAAAGCCGGAGTCGCAGAACCGCCAACCCCGACAACTAAAAGCGGAATATTTGCTTTTTTCAGTTCACTCAACACTAATTTGCTATTGCCGCTAAGTTCATCGCCGTCAGTAATCAAAATAATTGCGCGATTATTTCCTTCCGCCGCGTCAAAAGCTTTCATCGCAGTCTCAAGAGCCAACTGCAGATTAGTTCCCCCAAGTGGAATACTTTGCGTATCGAGTTCGTCAACGTATTGAATAAAGCTCGCCTTATCAGTAGTCATCGGGCATTCAAGAAAAGCTCTCCCGGCAAAAGCCACCAAGCCGAAACGGTCAGAACCGGTATTATTTACCAGATCACGCAAGAACAATTTTGCATGAGCTAGGCGTGATGGTCGAATATCCTGCGCCAACATACTTTTGGAAACGTCAAAGAGGACCATCAAATCACGTCCACGGGATTGATAGGGGACAAGCTGTAGATCCCAGGTTGGTCGCGCAATCGCCATAATTAACATCAACATACCAAAGCAAAGCAAGAGAAAACGAAAAAGTCTTCTAGCTAAAGACAATTGAACATGTTCGCTGTCATTTGCGCGCGACCCAAGGATAAGGCGCATAATTTTGCTACGTCTCACTCTGGCGTACCAAAACATTAAGCCCATAAAAATCAGAATAACTGGAATCCACCAAAATACTTGTAAATTGATAAAATTCATACTGCCCCTTTTCTCAAATCAGTTTGAACTAAAAAATAGTCACTTTCGTAATAAAAACAATACAGCTATTTTAGCAAAAAGGCAAAAACTAAAAGCAAGAAAAAGTGTAAAAAATATAAGGCTTTTATGAAAGAGCTTTTTTAACGGCGTCTACAGTCGCTTCAATGACTAGCGGAGCGTTACCGTAAGTTCCTTTGATGCCCATTGAACCGAGCTCGTCTTTATGGTAGCCGATTACAGCGTCAGGGTCTTTCAGGATGTTTCCAGTCAAGATGCCGACAACAGTTTCTTCGGGCTTAATAACGCCTGCTTCAACGAGTTTTTTGGCTCCGGCAACGGAACAGCATGATGCAGGTTCAGCACCGATACCAGCCGCGTCCACCATAGCTTTGGCATCCATTATTTCCTGTTCGCTAACATCTTCAACAATCCCGCCGGACCATTTTATGCCGCGTAAAGATTTTTCCCATGAAACCGGATTACCGATTTTAATGGCGGTAGCAATAGTGTCAGGGTCTTTGACCGCTTCGTAATCAGAACCATCTTTCCACATTTTTGAGAGAGGCGCAGAGCCGGATGCCTGAATAACCGCTATTTTTGGTATCTTATTGATGATACCGAGTTCATATAATTCCTGCATACCTTTGCTTAAAGCAGTGTTATTGCCGAGGTTTCCTCCTGGAATAATGAACCAATCCGGCACTTCCCAGTCTAACTGCTGGAGGACTTCGAAACCAATAGCTTTCTGTCCTTCGATACGGAAAGGGTTGATAGAGTTAACCAGATAAATATTTAATTCGTCGCAAACCTCTTGCACTAATTCCATCGCATCGTCAAAATTTCCCTTGATCTGCAAAGTTTTGCCGCCAAAAGCCAGAGCTTGAGCAAGTTTACCGTAAGCGATTTTGCCTTCAGGAATGAAAATAACTGAACGAAGTCCAGCAATCGCCGCATAAGAAGACATGCTTGCGCTGGTGTTTCCAGTACTGGCACAGGCGACAGAATTTGCGTTATAAAATTTAGCCGCAGTAACACCACAAGTCATACCACGATCCTTGAAGCTGCCAGTAGGATTTTCACCTTCATGTTTGAGATAAAAGTTTTTGAGTCCAGCGTATTCACCAGCTTTTCCCGCTTCATATAAACGAGTATTGCCTTCCTGACGAGTAATTACACAATCATCTTCACAGTCAAAAATAAGTTCTTTATAACGCCATACGCCGGAAGCATAGAGCCCGCGTTTTGTGCCCCAGCGATCTTCCCAGAGCTTTTTGAGTGCTTGCCCGTCAAGCTTTGACAAATCACGGCGCATGTCAAGTGTTCCGCCGCAGTCACAGCTGTAACGCACTTTATCTAAATCATATTTTTTATTGCATCGAATGCATTCCAGCCATGCTTTTATCATGTTTGCCATATTTTATTGCTCCAAGTTTATATATATTGTAATCAGATAATTTAGCAGTTATTAAGCAAAAATAAAGCTAGAAAAAATAAACTTGCAATTATTTTTTTGACCCTTAAATTATATAAACAATAAGAGGAAACAACATGCAGATAAATTTTAACAAACCATCACCCAAGCCTGATACTGTCGCCGGGAAACTATTCTCAACCATATTTTTTTCAATATTCTTGATGGCTGGAATATTTTTTCTCATTATGATGATCTTTACATTATGTAAAAAAATGGATTGGACAGTATTGGCATTTTTATTGATTCCCTTAGTATTTATAGCTGTAGGCGGTGGTGGAATATATTTTGCATGGAAGAAAAAAGTTCCTAAGATAAAAAGCGGCGCGGCGGCGGTTGACAAATCAAGCCCGGCAAAGCAACGAAAAATTATGCTATTCTTTTTTTCCGTATTTTTCCTAGCCGGTTCCGGTTTCGGCTGGATGATGGTTGGCCAACCATTGATGAAAATTAAAAAATCTGAAAACTGGTCAAAAATTCCATGCACGATAGCTTCGAGCAAAATAAAAGAATCTCGTAGCGATAAAAGCACTACTTATAAAGTTGATATTACTTTCAGATATAAATTCAAAGGCATTAAGCATGTCGGCGGATCTTATGATTTAATGACTGGTTCAGATAGCGGATACAGCTCTAAACGCAAAGTTATTGATCGCTATCCTGTTGGCAAATCTACTTCTTGCTATGTCAACCCAGAAAATCCTGACGAGGCTATTATATCCAGAGAATTTAACCGTCCATGGTGGCTGGCATTGTTACCACTGGTTTTTATACTTGTCGGATTGGGCGGCATAATTGCGACATTGGCGAAAAAGAAAAAAACTAAGCACGTTTATACACCGCATAATGATTTCAATAATAATTACGAAACTACTTTAAAAATGAAATCATCTCCCTTAAAGAATTTTATTGGAATGATTTTCTTTGCGCTGATCTGGAATGGCATTATCTCAATTTTTATTGTCAAAGCTGTAAGAAGCTGGAGCAGCAATAATGTTGAATGGTTTTTAAGCTTTTTTATGTTACCTTTTGTCTTTGTCGGAATTGCTACAATAGCGGGTGTCTTTTACTTCTTCATAGCCTTGTTTAACTCTAAGGTAGTCGTCACTATCAGCAACCCGCGACCTCAACTCGGAGAAAAAGTTACTTTAAGCTGGGAAATCGTAAATCCCGGAACTATTGAAACACTGGAAATAATGCTCAAAGCTGAGGAAGTCGCAACTTACCAAAGCGGCGGCAAGAATAACAACACTTGTTCCAGAAAAAGCATTTTTGAATCAATAAAGCTACTGGAAACAAGCAGTAAAGAAGCTATTCATATTGGCAGAACTGAATTTACAATTCCATCGAATTCTATGCATTCTTTTGATGGTAAAAATAACAAAATCACCTGGGAGATTCATTTAGCTGGAGACATAAAACGTTTCCCTAATCTCAAATGCGAGTTTCCAATAACGGTGATGCCTTTAAACCAAAGATCTTTAGACAGGATTTCACGTTCAGCAGAAAATGGAGATAAAAATGGATAAAATATCTATAAAACTAAAAGACGGGAAAATATCTTATCATCCAGGTGAAAAAATCCTTGGAGAACTAGAATGGGACTTAACACAGGAAGTTCAGGATATTGCAATCAATATTTTCTGGTACAGCGAGGGAATTGGAGAACAGGATTCAGAGATAGCTGAAACGG
>Ga0307988_1001816_pt1 | contig 11334 bp, 12 predicted proteins | sample EllFjometagen183_FD_203166 | JGI IMG/M metagenome (GOLD analysis project Ga0307988, IMG submission 203166) | Marine microbial communities from Ellis Fjord, Antarctic Ocean - #183 | ecosystem: Environmental > Aquatic > Marine > Unclassified | place: Southern Ocean | collected 2014-10-08 | reverse complement strand
CGATTACAGGAACAACAGGAGCTAGAGTAATTGTTTCTTCAGATGGTACAGACGCTACCATTCCTGTAGCAACTGCAGCAGTAAGTGGTGTAATGTCAAAAGCTACTTATGATGAACATGTAGTAAATAACGGTAAAACTGGAATTACAGCAGCCCAAGCAAGTGCAATTACAGCGAATACTTCAAAAAACACCTACCCAGCAGCCGATGCTACTAAATTAGAAGGTATAGCAGCAGGAGCAGAAGTGAATGTGCAAGCAGATTGGGACCAAACATCAACAACTGCCGATGATTTTATAAAAAACAAACCAACTATCCCAGCAACACTTACTATTGGGCAAAGTTACCAAGGTGGTATAATATTTTGGTTAGACGCCACCGGGCAGCATGGCTTAATAGCAACTGCTGTCGATCAAAGTACATCAATGAGATGGTATGCAGGAACTTATGGTACTACACGAGCAACTGGTGATGGTCTATTTTCAGGCGAGTTAAATACATCAATAATTATATCATCACAAGTATCAATTGGAGATGATGGTTCTGATTATGCTGCTCAAATATGTAACGATTTACAAATAACCGAAGGTGGAAAAATTTACGGCGACTGGTACTTACCTTCAAAATACGAACTTAATCTATTATATATTCAAAAAACTGCGGTTGGCGGTTTTGCTAGTGCCTACTATTGGAGTTCTACCGAGGACAATAACTACTACGCTTGGGTACAGTACTTTGACAGTGGCTACCAGTACGGCTTCAGTAAGATCACCACATACTATGTGCGTGCTATTCGGGCTTTTTAACTATTTAACTATTTAATTATTACCGCTTTGCGGTCGATTTTTTTTGAAATGGCACTATATTACGAATTGCAGGTATTTAAAGATGTTTATACCCATCTAGCGCAAGTCTGAAGCGGAGACATTTGCGCGGTGGGACTTGTGCTTTTATCAACTAAAAAACAATATAAAGATGCTATAGGGCAAAGTCACAGGAAACCGTACAAGCATACGTAAAAAACTCAATCTTAATATTAGCGACTCACTTACCAAATATATGTTATCTATTTATTATCAGCCTTTTAAACAACTACCCAGTAGTTTTTACGTAATATTTTTTCAACAATCAAGTAGTTTTTGAGTGGCAGTTTTTTTTGATACTGTGATACTTTTATTTTGTTTTGTAAAAAAATAAATTAGTATAAACTTTATGACTTGAATAAAAAAACTGGAAGAGTAGGCTTTTGGCTGTTAGTCCCTTTGTCCCCTCGTCCCTTGTCCCTTTGTCTCTCATTTTAACAACGACAACAATGACAACATTAATATAACACCCAGTTACCATGAAATATAAAAACGAAGACAATATTACAATATATGAACTTATTAAGTATCTCGAAGAAAAAAGAAATGCCTTTAAGAAGTTGGTTAGAGCTATGCAAGAAGATGCCAAAAAAAAAGATGCTGACAGCAATGTGAAAAAGGGACAAGGGACAAGTGACAAGGGACAAGGGACAACGACACAATCTAACAATGAAACAATCTAACAATAAAATAATTTAACCATAAAACAACTATCATGAAAAAACTCTTTACAAAATTCTCCCATCTACCCATCTAGCGCAAGTCTGAAGCGGAGACATTTGCGCGGTGGGACTTGTGCTTTTATCAACTAAAAAACAATATAAAGATGCTATAGGGCAAAGTCACAAGTCCCTTCCCACGTGCCTGCCCTTCAGACTTGCGCCAGTTAAGAGGCGGCGCTCCCATTGGAAGTGGACTTACCATCCTGCTGCTCCTTGGTGCAGCTTATGGCAGCAAAAAATTGTACGATTTGAATAAAGAGAAGTTGGAAGATTAATGCCAATTGTAATTCCACTATATCTCAACTAGTAATAGATAAATATAGTGGTTTTTTGCTTTTTTTATCAACACGAATTAATCTTTACAACACTTTCTATTTCCTATTTGTGAAATTGAGCGTAGCTCCAAAAACAATATTTAATTGTGTGAAGAAAAAATTCTGACTTGCCTTATCAGATTCGTATATTGTAGTTCTAATATCTGGCATGTTAATAAACCCTCCTTTAAATTCGGATTGTATAAAAAAGTATTTATAAAATGTAACGTTAACACCAACTACTGCGCTAATACCATAACCTGCAAGGTGGAATTGATCATATGTATCATTATTGATCAATGTTGTGTTCGTTTTTGGGTAAAGAGCTCCAATACCAATACCTTCGGTAAGGTTTATTCTAACCTTGTTTAGATTAATAATTTCGTCAAACCGTCTAAATTCTATATTTACATAATTAAGTCCATCGGTATGCTCAAACCTCAAAAAATCTTTACTTAAAGTAATATCATCGTCATTATATATTCCATCATAGTTGGTACCTGTGCTATCAATATGGCCAGATATTTTTACAACCTGATCAGCCTGCATTACATATTTCATATGATCTATTCCAAATGAAATATTGTAATGATCACTAATAAAATATCCAATTCGGAAATTATATTGTGGTATTGTAATGGTTGCCGGGTTAAAATATGTGTTAATGTTAAACGTTGATTGACGGTCGTTAGCAACCACATCATCGAGAGTAAAATTATAATTATCTCCTTCAAAAGTAATATTTGAGTTACTATACCATCCAAAATTCCATCCCCAATAAATATAGAAACCCCCTTTACTATTATTCTGTTTACTAACCTGATTCTGCGAAAAGCCGCTGTGGGTTATAAACAATAAAATTGGAATTATTAAAATCAGTTTTTTCATTTTATAAAAGTTAAAATACAACAAGTCTTCATAAATGCAATATTTTCATACATAATTCTTATTGCAGATATATTATGTGTAGATATTGTTTGTCTGTTTTACAATAACATATATCTGAATAATGAAATAAAATACAAAAGCCAACAACCCTACTAAAAATACTTTGGGAATATTTATAACTGAATACGTAGAAATTATATTATTGAATGAAAAACTATAATCAGGAAAACTAAGGGTTGTAGATCCAAATAAAAACAACATTGCAAAAACAGACATAATAATAAATGCAATAATAAACCAACCACCCCTAGAGATAATTGGACTTACATTAATAATAATATTTTCAGGTTTAAGTTCATTTATCTTATCCATCAACGATGGTACGAATTCATTACCAGGCTTTTCAAGTGTAGCTTTTTTTACAACTTGCTTAACAAAATCATCTATGTGGTTATTATCTAAATTCATATTTATTTTTTTACTAATTCACTTTATCTTTAAGGTCTTCAAAAAGCCTCTTTCTGCTTCTGTAGAGTTTGATTTTAATATTTTGAGTTGATAGCTCTGTAATTTCTGCTATTTCTTTTATCGGCAGTTCTTCATAATAGTACAAAGTTATAATAATTCTATCAGTTTCAGGCAATTTTAATATTGAGCCATTAATTATTTTTTGTTTTTCCTTTGCACTTAGCTCATGATGAGCATCAGGCAAACTCGAATTATTAAATTCAGTATACCTATCAATTTCTGTTGTTTCTATTCTTCTTTTTTTCGATTTAACCTTATTTATTGAAGTATTATACGTTATTCGATAAATCCATGTTGACAATTTAGATTTCATATTGAAGCTTTTTAAAGATTGGTATATCTTTATAAAAACATCCTGAGCTATTTCCTCTGCTTCTTCGTTATTTTTTAACACCCTGAATGACAAAGCATAAACCATTGTTTTGTATCTATTCACAATTTCTTCAAACGACTTAACATCCCCATCAATGGTTTGTTTTATAAGTATGTTATCATCAATTTGCTTCATTGTAGTTTAGACAATCATTTTGTTGGTTGGTTACAAAAAATTATTACTAACCTTTTCAGCATTTTATCATGAAAGGTTAAAAAAAAATTCACAAATTTTTGTAACCGAAACACAACATTGCTTGTCAAAGATATAAAGTTTAAATCTTAAAATTAAAAAAATGGAAGTATCAATTGTATTTATTAGTTTGTTTATAGTGGTTTTTGGAATCTTTTACATGCATTACACCACCAGGCACAAAGAACGAATTGCATTAATCGAAAAGGATAAAGATGTTAGTCTTTTTTATAGTGACAGACCTACCAGAGCTGCATCTCAAGTATGGAAAATAATTATACTGAATCTTGCGCTTATCTCCATAGGTGTTGGATTAGGGATTTTATTTGGTATATTACTGGTTGCAATAACAGGTATGCAAGAAGACATAGCAATAACAGCAAGTATCTTTTTAACTGCTGGCGCAGGTTTATTAATTGGTTTTTTTGTTACCAAGAAAGAGGTAAAATAGTTTTGTATATAACTAAGGCTAAATCATTTCGTGTTTCGTTAAGAAAAAGTTACAATAGCAAAATGGAATTTAGACGTAGTGATATCTTTATGGGAGGGTTATCAGAAATACCTGAATTTGAGAATAAATTTACAAGTGCCAAAAAGGCGCAAAAACTCATAAGTAATCTTGAGTAATACCTATTATAATTCCAAATTACCGATAAATTAATTGAATTATTTTTTTCTTTATTGAGGCAGAAAATATTTGAATAGCCATCGCTATTGAAATATTTTCTAACGAATAGAAAGGGGAAAAGAAACGATTTATACCGGTAATTTGGAGTTGTATTTGGTATAACCATATCCAGTAAATAGCATCTGTAAGAAAACTCCATGTTTTCAAATGGCTTTAAAAAAGATGATAAAATTAATAAAGAAAATTGTTCACAATTAATTATTTAACTTTGCGCCAATAATTTGCAACTTTGGATAAAATAATAAACAGCCTTAAGCCAAGCCGTATTATCTGGCCCATTTTAATTGGGTTAGGAGTAAGTGCATTTTTAATGTATCGCAGTTTCAATGCCGATACGTTTTCTTTTTTATCTTTCACGTGGCACACCTTTTTTTATATTATGATTGCCTTATTGATGATGGCTGTTCGTGATTTGGCTTACATGTACAGGTTGATTGTCCTTACCAACTCTGAAATTGGCTGGCGACAATCGTTTAATGTAATTATGCTGTGGGAGTTTAGTTCTGCTGTATCGCCATCAGTTGTTGGTGGTACTGGTCCTGCAATATTTTTTCTATACAAAGAAGGATTAAGTTCTGGTAAAAGCACAGCCGTAGTACTTACTGCAATTTTCTTAGATGAAGTGTTTTTTATTGTGTCACTACCAATTGTTTACTTTATTTTTGGTAATAATATTTTACCACCTGAGTCTGTTTCATTTGATAAAATAATTTATGCTTTCTACGGAGGGTATGCTGCTATATTTATTTACACGCTCTTTTTAACTTATGCTCTTTTTATTAATCCACGTATGTTTAAGTCTCTCATTTCGTGGGTTTTTCTGTTTCCCATATTGGTTAGATGGAGATTAAGAGCGCGCAAATCAGCAAACCAGTTAATTCAAACATCAAAATCAATTAAAAACAAACCAGCCTCCTATTGGATTAAAAGTTTTGCTGCAACCATACTAGCATGGACGGGTAGATATTGGGTGATTAACTTTATGCTCGTTGCCTTTTTTACAGACAGATACAACATTATCGATCATTTCTTGATTTATGGAAGACAACTTAGCATGTGGATTATACTACTGGTAAGTCCAACTCCGGGAGGAAGCGGTATTGCAGAATTTGTGTTTTCTGATTTCTTAGGTGAATTTATACCTAACGAATCATGGTATGCTCCTCTTGCTATTTTTTGGAGACTAATTTCTTATTATCCTTACTTAATTATGGGGGTAATCATACTTCCTATTTGGTTACGAAGAGTGTTTAGTAAAACCAATAAAACATAGGACTACAAATATTCACTAAGTTTCTGACTATCCATAAATAAAACAAACTCGTCAGAAAGTTTTTTTATCAAGTTTTTCCTAATACACTTATCTACAGGGCATATATGTTCATCTTCTGTACAAATACGCACTTTTGATTTCCCTTCAATGGAGCTGTATACATCATAAAGAGTGACATCCCTGGGATCTATAATTAGTTCAAACCCCCCTGTTGGACCACGTGTTGATGATAGAAGGCTGTCTTTTACAAGTCGCTGCAATATTTTACCAATGTGATGTTTTGATTTACCAAGACGTTCAGCCAACTGAATTGCATTTATTGGTTTATCCGATTTTGCAATAAGTATCATACTATGAAGCCCTATAGATGCAGCATCTGAAAAATTAATAATATTCGCCATTTTAAACTAATTTGAAGTTGCAAAGATATAACTAAATATCATTAAGCACTTAATTTCTTAAATAGTAAACCAAATATAATCAGTGATATATAATGTTAGGCTAGTTTATTAGCTCAATATTGTGATAAATTAACTGATGCAACTAAAAATACACTACAGTGACAATAATAATTTTATTTATGTTGCTTCTAGCAGATGATTTTTGTTTTCTTAACATGGTTATTATTTATAAATTTGCAAATCAGTATTTATATCAAAAAATTATTAATTGATATAATTCTCTTTTAGAAAAATCATTTTTAAAGATAATTATTACTTGGTGTCTGAAAAAATAAATAAAGAATCCTCTAAAAAGCACTTTTCACTTTTGGAATTAACCAAAAGTATTGAGTCGGTTATAAAAAAAACCTACACTCGCTCGTATTGGGTTAAGGCCGAAATAGCCAAGTTAAATTACTATCCAAAAAGTGGACATTGTTATCCTGATCTTGTGGAAAAAGAAAATGGAGTTGTGCTTGCACAAATACGTGCTACAATTTGGGCAGGACAGTTTAATGAAATTAACAACAAATTTTTAAGTGTAACAAAGGAGCCCTTATCAGATGGGATGACTGTGCTTATTCGAACCTCTGTAAGTTACCATCCTGTTTATGGATTAGGATTACATATTAACGATATTGAACCATCGTTTACACTTGGCGAGATGGCTAAGGAAAAGTTAGTTTCGATCGAGAAACTTCAACTAAATGGGATATTTAATAATAACAAACAGTTAAAGCCTGATTTGCTAATGCAGCGAATAGCTGTAATATCTGTTGAAACAAGTAAAGGCTATCACGATTTTACTAAAATAATTAATGAAAATGATTGGGGCTATGAGTTTTTTCACATGCTTTTCCCTGCATTATTGCAAGGTGAAGGAGCAATAAGCTCAATTACCGAGCAGTTAAACCAAATAAAAAAGGCACAAAAGTATTTTGATGTTGTTTTAATAATTAGAGGTGGCGGCGGAGATGTGGGCTTAAGCAGTTATGATAACTATAAACTTGCAAAGGCAGTAGCCCTTTTTCCTTTACCAATTATCACCGGAATTGGGCATGCCACAAACGAAACTGTTGTTGAGTTGGTAGCATATAAAAATAAGATTACCCCAACAGATGTTGGCTATTACTTGATTCAAAGATTTCATAATTTTTCGGCACGTATTCAAAATGCGCAAAACACTCTTGTGAATAAATCAAAACAAATAACTAACAACGAAAAGCTTAATCTTAAGAATATTGGAGTGGTACTAAAGAATGGTTCTGATGCTTTGATTTATAATAATCGATTAAAATTTACTTCAACAGCTCATTCATTTAATAGAGTTTCTGTTTCATTTATTCAAAGTCAAAAATTGTCTTTCGCAAGTTTAACATCAGCCCTTTCGTACAAACCTAAACTGCTAATTTCACAGCAAGAAAAACAAGTTCAACAATTGGAAAAACAGTTACTCACATCTGTGAAAACTAATATGCAATCGAGCAACACACGGATATCATCATTATCAGACAAACTCCGACTACTAAATCCGCAAAACATACTTAAAAGAGGGTATAGCATCACATCACATAAAGGTACAATGGTACTTAATACCAATGAATTAAAGGTTGATGATATTGTGGAAACACAAACCTATAAGGGAAGTTTTACAAGTAAGGTACAGTCAGTAAACAAAAAATAACATGAAAAAAGAAATACCATATACCCAGGCAATTGAAGAGCTTGAAGAAATTGTTTCAAGCATCGAAAATGAAGATGTTAATGTTGACGAATTATCTGTTAAAGTAAAACGTGCAGCTGAGCTTATTAAAATATGTAAAAATAAATTACATAATACAGAGGAAGAGGTGGTTAGTATATTAAAGGATATTAATAGTTAGGGGTTGTAAGAAAACACCAAATACTGCGTTACTCTCGTTTTTTTATTAACCGTATAAATTATCATTATTCCATTTTAGGGGATTATTGATAATGTAATTTTTAATTCGTTGAAATGAAATATCATTTCGTATAATGTGGTCGTAAAAATCGCGCTGCCAATTTTTGGTTCCTGGTGAATTGCGTAAAATATTTATCTGTTTGGATGATTGTTGTTTAAATTTCCCCAATATTTTTATCAAAACCATATTCCGGCGCAATTTCCGGTATTGTTTTATTGCGGATTGTGGTTGTTGCGATGGCTGTAGAGAAAATCCATGAATTTTCTCTACGTCATTGTCATAATCCGTCAACGTAATAATACAATGCACATGATTCGGCATTATTATATATTCATCCAATATTGCACGTTTATGATATTGGTTGATTTTAAAAAATTCGGTTTTTACAATTTTCCCATATTTTGATAATTTCATAATGCCATTTTCAATAGTTCCGAAAATACAATCACGATTTTGTGTAACAATGGTAATAAAATAATCGGCTGGGGCTGAATAATCCCAATATTGCAACCTGTTTGGCTCTATTCGATATATATTTTTATATTTTTCTGACATTACACAAACAATATACCACCAATAACCCTCTTAAAATAATTGTAAATTGTGTTGGTTAAATCATAATTTTATCAGGTTCTTTCTCTCTACAATTGCATTTCAGGAATATCACCTTCTATAATAAGTGGAGCTCCTGTTTTTTCAATAATTTCTTCAACGCTAATACCAGGTGCTCTTTCCAATAGTTTGAAACCTTTGTCAGTTACTTCGATAACGGCTAAATCGCTTACTATTTTTTTAACACAATTTACGCCTGTTAACGGAAGGTCGCACGATGTTTTTAGCTTTGGGTTTCCGGCTCTATCGGTGTGAGTTGTAGCTACAATGATATTTTTTGCTGCTGCTACTAAGTCCATGGCACCACCCATTCCTTTTACCATTTTGCCGGGTATTTTCCATGATGAAATATCACCTTTATCGGTTACCTCAAAAGCTCCCAGTACGGTTAGGTCAACATGTCCACCACGTATCATTGCAAAGCTAAGTGAAGAATCAAAGAAAGAAGATCCGGCTATTGTAGTTACGGTTTGTTTTCCAGCATTTATCAAGTCGGGATCTGCTTCACCCTTTTTAGGGAATGGTCCAATTCCTAATAATCCGTTTTCTGATTGTAATACAACATCTATATTTTCGGGAACATAATTGGCAACTAAAGTTGGTATGCCAATTCCGAGGTTAACATAGTAACCATCTTTTAATTCCTGTGCTATTCTTTTTGCTATTCCGTTTTTATCTAAACTCATTTTATCATTTTTTTAAGTGTTGGGACTTTCCAAAGTTTTGATTCAGAAAGATTCTCAATTTTTATTTATTAATGGTTAGTCAGAAATAATCAAGTTCGAGGCTTGCGGTGTAGATAACGTCAGGAGTTTACTTTTCGTAAATGACTGATTTTATCTGCGAGCATAACGATGAAATTGGTGATTTATGGCAAGCATTAGTCACTAACAGTTTCAAACTCTATTCGCTTCTCATAATCTACTCCCTGAAATATTCTTTGAACAAAAATACCTGGTGTATGAATTTCGCTTGGATTAAGTTCGCCTGCAGGAACTAATATTTCAACTTCCGCAATGGTTATTTTACCTGCCATGGCCATTGGCTGATTAAAATTATTGGCTGTTTCGCGATAAATAAGATTACCCATGGTATCACCTTTCCAGGCTTTTACGATTGCAAAATCTGCAGTAAGACCATGCTCGAGCAAATGCATTTTACCATTAAATTCTCTTGATTCTTTACCTTCTCCAACTTCGGTTCCATAACCTGCAGGTACATAAAATGCCGGAATACCTGAGCCTCCTGCTCTAATACGTTCAGCTAATGTACCTTGAGGTACTAAATCCACTTCCAGTTCGCCTGAAAGCATTTGTCGTTCAAACTCCTTGTTTTCACCAACATATGATGAAATCATTTTCTTTATCTGATGTTTTCTAAGAAGTTTACCAAGTCCGAAACCATCAACTCCTGCATTATTTGAAATACACGTAAGATTTGTTAAACCTATATCAAAAAGGGCATTAATTGTATTTTCCGGAATACCACATAAACCAAATCCACCAAGCATAAAGGTTTGTCCATCATGCATCCCTTCAATTGCTTCTACTGCATTTTTTACTACTTTATTCATAATATATTTTGTTAGATTTTTATTGAATGAAAATTGAACCATATAAGGCATATAAGAAAATAAGTGTATAAGCACATACCCCATGAATATTGAACCATATAAGGCATATAAGTGTATTTAAGTTTTTAGCACCCAATCAATCGTGAAATTACCAAACGTTGTATTTCTGATGTTCCCTCACCAATTTGCAATAGGCGTTGATCGCGATAAAAACGTTCGATGTCGTAATCTTTCATTAAACCATATCCACCATGAATTTGTACTGCTTCGTCGGCTACTTCTTTAGCCACTTCGGAGCAGTAAAGTTTTGACATGGCAGCTTCTTTGCTATAAGGTCTTCCTTCATCTTTTAGCCAACATGCTTTGTAAAGCAGATTACGAGCAAGCTCAATTTTAAGTGCCATATCAGCTAATTTGAATGCGTTAATTTGGAATTTTGAGATGGGCTTACCAAACTGTTTACGCTCGTTGGCATAAGCAAGAGCCATTTCAAATGCGCCTTGTGCTAAACCAAGTCCCATTGCTCCAATTGAAAGTCGACCACCATCTAGAGTGTGAAGCATAATGTGAGATCCTTCCCCCACTTTACCAAGTAGGTTTTCCTTAGGCACTTTAACATCATCAAAAAATAATTCGGCGGTATCAGATGCTCTCCACATCATTTTTCCGTGCATGGGAACACGTTTAAAACCGGGAGTATCTTTTTCAACAATAATTGTTGTAAATATCTTTTTGCCATCTTTTTCGCCCGAAACTGCCTGAACAGTACATCCCATGGATATATCAACAGAAGCATTAGTAATAAAAATTTTAGAACCGTTTATAACCCATTGACCACCTTCAATTTCGGCTGTTGTTTTACTTCCTCTTGAGTCGGATCCGGCACCGGCCTCGGTAAGTCCGAAACTCCACAAAGCTTCACCAG
>Ga0307988_1001815_pt1 | contig 11338 bp, 7 predicted proteins | sample EllFjometagen183_FD_203166 | JGI IMG/M metagenome (GOLD analysis project Ga0307988, IMG submission 203166) | Marine microbial communities from Ellis Fjord, Antarctic Ocean - #183 | ecosystem: Environmental > Aquatic > Marine > Unclassified | place: Southern Ocean | collected 2014-10-08 | reverse complement strand
CTACTTCTGGTGTTGCTGTTTCAGACATGATTGTCTCCTTTGGTTAAATATTAAAAATAAATTTATAAACAGCTTCCATCAGCGCATACTCCGATCAATGGAAGACGGAAAAAGGGAATTAATGGGGGAAGGTGTGCAGGTAAGATTTCAGGTGGGTTCGATTCTTGGGATAGGATTGTTTCTTTTTATATATAAAGTCAGAGAAAAATATAAAACTGTGGGGTGGTTTACGAATCGATTCTATTTTGATTCAGTTTGACGCTTGGTCTTTTTTACAGCCATAAAAGGTCTTTTTAAAATGATTCCGAAATTTAATTTATCTTTTAAACCGTACAAGTATCAACGAGCGAGTTTCTGTATTTGCTGGGTTAGAATCTTACGGCATGGGCAGAGGGCAGAATGTTTCCAGGAGAATGATTTTTTGTATACTTGGGGAATAAGATTGTCGCTGAAGATGTGCATTTTTGTAATTTATGATCAACTCCCCCCAGGGGAACTTGAATTTTTTTCAATTTAAAAGCGGGATGAATATTACCTATGTCTATTAATATATATGGAACTTTGATCCTTCCCTGAAAAGGTTTTGGGGTCGATATTGGAGGTATCTCTATCTCCAATATATAGTAATGGGGTCTTGATCAATTTGGTCATGCCGGTCCTCATATTGTTGAATTATTTGTTAAACTTATTTGTTTTATATTACAATATATTCTATGTTGAATATTATTGAAATTATGATTAATTGATTCAAGCACACTTGTGTAATTATATTAGCCTATTGGTATTAGATACATTTTATGGGAAGACTCAAAAAATTATTGCCGTTTAATTATCAGTTACATTTAAAGGACAGTGCTATTCGATTATCAAATGGGAGAAATATTCCATTTCTGATCCTTAATAATCAAAAAGGTTTTCTACTCATTAGCATAATTTTTATCATGCTGCTGATGGCTGTCAGCATATTCTCGATTAATTATTATTCCACCACCCAGATCCGGATTGCATCCAACCATGCCAGTTCCATCCAGACCAGTTATGATCTTAACTCCATTGTTGAAGAATCGCTCTGGGAACTGACGGACAATCCTCTCCTGTGGAGGCAGAACCCAGTTGAAAATATTATTACTTTTACTCGCAATGGCGTCGACTACGACTACACACGTATTGTTAGTGATGCCGGACCTTACGATGACCCCACCGACCCTCTTTATTCTTACCGTGATGCCGTCGCCATCCAGGTGACTCCCAAAGGTGCATCCCAATCCCTTCAACGATCTTTCCGATATTACACGCAAAAACTTGAGATAAATTTAGATGTACCAGGAAAGATTTCTATGGATACGTTAGGTGACCTCTTGATTGCAGATTCAGGACATCACGAAGTTTTAAAAAGGGATCTGAAAGCTTTATCCACCGAAACTATTGCTGGTAGAACCGGAAAAATAGCGGGCGATTTATCTTCTTCAACTTCTTGGTTCTGGTTTTGGTCACTTCCGAAATTAAACAATCCCGCAGGGGTTTGTACTACTTTATCAGATACAAACAAAATTTATTATATAGCTGAAAGTGACGGGCACCGTATTAGTCGAGTTGTATGGCCAGATTCTAATTGGGGTTGCTTGATAAATAGAACGGCTGGTGATAATTATTCCGGGTTTGAAGGAGACAACGGACCCGCTACAAACGCACGCCTTCATTCTCCCCAAGATGTCTTTTTGTACCCTGTAGATAACCCTCAGTATCTTTATATTGCAGATATGAAAAATCACTGCATACGCAGGGTGAATATTAGCGATAATGAAATATCAACGATTGCGGGTATCGGGGTTCAAGGAGATAGCGCAGATGGAGTACTGGCTACCAGCGCCAGACTCAATTCACCGAGTGGCATTTTTGTAGACAGTACAGGGAACCTTTATATAGCAGATACAGGGAATAACAAAATTAAAATAGTTGATGCCTCATCAGGCGAAATACGAACAGTTGCTGGTGGCGGTACTAACAACGATGACGGGGTGCTTGCAACCGATGCTCAATTGAATTCCCCAGTTGATATTTTCATAGACATGAAAAATAACATTTTTATAGCTGAACAAGGAAATAACAAGTGCCGTGTTGTTGTCGATACAAACAACAAAATTTATACACTTGCTGGAACCGGATCTGCCGGAGATACGATAGATGAAGACATACCTGAACCTGCTGTTGAAGGACAACTCAATGCACCATCAAGCATTGTCATGGCATCATTTTACGGCGGGAAGAGAATATATATCAGTGACAAAAATAACAATAAAATTAAAGTTCTTTTATGGAGAGTTGTACCGGGGCTTTAAATATTTTTAAACTCCTTGATACTATTAACAGATGTTAGACTATAAGGAGAAGTTTTGAACCGGTTATTAATATTACTAATAATAATAATTATTTCTCACTCTGCACATGCAGGGGATAATATCCAAAATGGGGATATGGAATCCTCTGCGAACTGGATTGCCACAAGCCCCCATAGTTTTGCTGAAAGACGTACAGACATTGTTGGTCATGGAGGCTCATCCGGCTCTTTTATTTTAACAATAACCGATGCTGATTTAAATGGTTTTCCTGACGGGACAGATGGAGAAATAAGGGCTACTAAAACTTTCCAGACTTTATGCGATGTTGATTACACCCTAACTGGATGGTTTTATGCCCACACTTTTAAATCAAAATCAGGCGAGGATGCTGAAATATTAATTATACTTTATAGAGGTAACGAAATTAGTGACCGCCACCCTTCAGCTATAGGAAGAATATTGGAGAAGGATGTTGTATTTAACGATTGGACTAAGATACAGATCGGGCCGTTTAAAGATAATTATTGTGGCGCCACCGCTACTGTTGGATTGTTTATGAACGTTGGAAAGGTCGAGGAGTGGGAATCTATTCCTGTGATTTATTGGGATGATATTTCGGTTATCCCTTAGGCAATATTGGGTGTAATTAAACATTTGGATGAAATCCTGCATAGGATTCTTTCTAATATCATGTACCGTAAGATTTACGAACAATATTCTATTTCCCATTTTAAATGGCTAATGGGGTGATTGTTCTTATATTTTGCCGTCCTGTGTTGAATAGTTTTTTTTAAAGGGGGTACTTATACTTTCCATTCAATGTAACAGGCCCTATTGAATGCTGATAACACCTGGCGGGACTGATTTATTTATTAGTCAATCTCTTTTTAGCAAGTCTAATATTATCGTGGGCATTCTTTGGTATCCATTGCCCCGGACACCTTTACACGTGTGTGTAACACTGCCCTTAAGCATCATTAAACAGCTCCTGTGAATCTTTTATTAACTGCCGGATATCCGATTTAATTTTAAGCTCATAGGTTCTCCAAATTCTGCGTTGCTGGCGACACCCCATGCCCGTATAATCTATATTGAATTTCTGCTGCGAGTTCTTGGGCTTCGTACAACTGTCGAGAAGATAATTTTTTTGCTATGATATTTATGTTGTGGGCAGCCTTTTTATGTCCTTGTGCTGCTGCTAAACTTTTCCAAACGTATGCTTTTTTATAATTTTGAGCAACTCCTTCGCCATTATAATACATAATCCCAAGATTATACTGAGCTTTAGCATATCCCTGGTTTGCTGATTTCTTATACCAGTAGACAGCTTGCTTATAATCTTGTGGTACTCCTTCGCCATTATAAAAATTTAATGCAAGATTATATTGAGCAAAAGCGTCCCCCTGGTCTGCTGATTTCTTATACCAGTAGACAGCTTGCTTATAATCTTGCGGTAATCCTTCGCCATAATAATACATAATCCCAAGATTATACTGAGCAATAGCATTCCCCTGGTCTGCTGATTTCTTATACCAATAGACAGCTTGCTTATAATCTTGTGGTAATCCTTCGCCATTATAATAAATACCCCCAAGAATACCTTGTGCAATAATATCTCCCTGCTCAGCTTTTATTAATGTATCCTCAAACTCACCACCAAAAACAGAACCGGAACAAAAGAGAACAAATAAGATAAGAATTATATTTTTTTTCATTTGCCTCACTCTTTTTTGAAAAAGGTTGGTATTGGAAACCGTTAATTATTTCCTATCAATATTGCTAAGGGTTGTAAAGTGGATTTATCCTTCCAAAATGTATAGAAGGTGCGATAGTAAATTTTATTAGAGATACAAATTACGTAAGATTTCTTCTGAAATGGAGCAAATTATTTTGAAAACATAGAGATCAACCCCAGGCATCTCCTTCCACAGGCACTACCTTCATAGGCACTCCAAGCTTCAACTCTTCAAAAGCTTTTTCCATACAATCTTTAACAACCCCAGAAACCTGCCCAGCAATGTCAGCTCTCGCTTCTACAATTATTTCATCGTGAAGTATATGAACAACCCTGGCATCCAGATCCCTTAATTTTTCATCAAGAAGCAATAACGCAATTTTAAACCCATCAGACCCGGTTCCCTGGACAGGAAAGTTTACAATTGAATTTGACTCTGTTGAATTTGAAACATCCCTACGCCTACCCATTACTGTGGCAACATATCCATTGTTCCTTGATTCAATAACCGTTTTTTCACGCCATTTAAACAGGACAGGGAATGCCCGCATATAAGTATAAACGAAACCTTGGACTTCTTGTAAAGAAACCAATATACCCTTATTGGTAAGAACCTCATGAATGCCATATGACCTCATGCCGTTATTGATGCCGACGACAATTGTTTTGGCAATCGCCCTTAATTCCGAAGAACTAAGAGATGATCCATTTGAGATGGTCCTGGCAACCTCATCATAAATATCTTTGCCCTGGTTGAATAAATCAATTAAGTTCTGATCCCCAGATAATCCGGCAATAATCCTAACCTCAAACGCAGAGTAGTCTGCGCTTATCAATTTATATTCTGCTGGCGCTATAAAAAAAGATCTCATGGGACCCGCTTTCTTCACCCGATGTAATTCTCGATTAAATCTGCCTGTTTTTGTTGCTATCTGCTGAATCTCATCCCGAACCCTGTAATCGCCACCATTGGCCAGATCAATGTACCTATTAATATCTTTGTATTCTTTGCTTTTAGAACCCTGTTTTGAAAGTTCTTCCTGGTATTCCAACATTGCAACCACATCCACCTCCATGCCTGTCATTTCAATTCTTGCTGTAACCCAAAGCAATTTTGATTCAAGTTCAAAAATATTCCCCAACCCGAACCGTTTTTTCAATGCTTTTTGTTTTATCCAAACCTTATACAGCTGGGATAACGTCAGTACCAGATCCGGACTTTCTTCCAACCCATATTGCTTAAAAATTGATTTCTCTGTTACTGAATTTAAAAGGACTTCGTCATTTCGGATAATTTTTTCATTTAATACAACATCAATTATTTTAGTTATTTCATAAATTGCATCTCCAAGGTCAATAATCTTTTTGGCCAGAGCTTTTCCATTGTTCGTGATAATCCGCCTGTCACCCAAATATATTTTAGCAAGCAATTCTTTAAACCAGGCAACATCATATTTCAAAGACTTTGGAAACACAGTAGTGCCGGCGCCAATATAAATTAAATCATTTGTATCTTCAGGAACATAAACAACAACATATTTTTTATTGATAGGATCTATGGTTTTTCCCACAGAATCTATTCGCAAATAAGACGAAAGCTTTATTTTTTTAAAAATCTTATAAGAATTAATCTGCTTGTAGAAATCTAAAACCTGGTCTTTCCGACCCACACCATTAATAGAGTTACCCCGTGCCTGTGGTGATTTAATCTTAAAACCTTCAAAATGTTTGAATTTATTCTTAAAGTGCTTTTGTACATCAGCCCATTGTTTTGTATTGGAGAAAATTATAGGATTAATATATCCTCGATTACAAAGAGATTGGTTTAATAGTCCTAAGATCCTTACTGGTAGGTTGTTTTGAGATTTAAGTAAATTATTGTAATATAAATTATATAATACAAAAATTAACTTGTATTCAGGCTTATGAGCACCTAATTGTCCCTTATTCATTTTAGGGTCATTTTCTTTGTATATATCCTTGTATGAATTATCTTTCTCCCAAAAACACAATGGGCTGGTAACGTCATTTACTTTATCAAGGTTATTAGCTCTTAAAATATGAAGTATTTTTCTTTGAAATTTATTTGCAATGCCTGACTTGACTTTTACAAAGACATTAGCAATAAAACCTATGTCCTGATTTAAAAACCCAAATTCTCTGACAAATGGTTCAAGTGCTGCTATTGCCGCAGTTTCTTTATTCTTTGATTGTGACTTATCAATTTGCTTATTGGGTGCCGGTAATAGTTGTGGCCAGAACTTTGCTGCAACAATAATATCCACAGAATCTTTATTAACGGGGCGCGTTCTGTGAATGCCCTGGTTAAGTTCCCACTCCATATTTATGTTAACCCAGTCGTTACGCAGATCTTCATCTTGTTTATCAGGAAATAAAATGAAAGCATCCTGCCCGGCACTGTTTATATTTGTAATGGGCAGTCCGATTACAAGAACAGCATCGCATTCTTTAAAAGTATTGATACCACGGTCACCAAAGAAGTGATACCCCATGTAAGTTCTGGTGTTATCAATCTGGCTGCATATATCAAGGACCCTGGGTTGAAGAAATTTATACGTGTTAATCATAATTTTTTGGGCCGCTGTCTCTTGAAGCATTTCAACCAGCAGTCTTTTCAAATCTTTGTCCTTGCTCATCTTCATGGTCGGGCGAGAGGCATTGACAATGAAATGAACTCTGTTGCTTTGCCACTCGACATCGGCGTTAACGGTTTTTATTTGCCTGCGGGTGAGTGCATTAGCCACTATACCATTGCCTGTGCCATCTAAAACCTTCAAGGGCGCGTCACGAAACCCTAAAAATGTGATGTATTTATAATTGAATAAAAGCTCGCCTTTTTGGGTTATGAGAAGGTATGAATAGATATTGTCCTTGAGCAATCCATTGATCCAGCTGAATGCCTTGAGATCCACACCATTATTATAAAGCTGGGTGCGGGCAATCTGCTTGATGGCTGTGGCGATACTCTTAAATTGATCTTTTATCTGCTGTTCGTCATGGTCAGAATACTTTGCCAGGAATGCTGTCAGGGAATCTTCTGTTTGGTCAGTGCCAGCAAGTTTTCTACCGTTAATAATCATGGGGTATGCCTTCTCTTTGAGAATTTGATCGCCTATTTTATGCCCCAGGTCAAAAAGAGTGGTTATCAATGAATAATCCAGATCATTCAATATAATTGAAAGGGTTCGCATTTGCCGTTCGGAACAAGTGTCTTCTAAAAGCAGTCCGGATTTTAAATTTTCATCCATTATAATCAGATCCGGGTCTTGAATGCGTTTTTCAGAATACTGGAGCATGTGGTGAGTCATGAAAAACACATCGTGGTTCATATTTTCAAATTGATCATAGTATTCACAGGTGGTCTTTTTAAATTCACAGCCGCTGCATAAAATTTCTGCTGGGGAATATCCCTTTGCTGTAATTTCCTTTAATTCAATAGGTTTTTTGCACAGTTCTTTCATTGATTGGATAAGAGAAAATCGAGCATGGTCAGGGCACAATATGCGGATCTGGTCATACGCTTCTTTTTGAAGGTCTTTGTTGAAACAGCTATATATAACTTTTTTCCCCACCATATCAGTTACGAGATATTCAAGTGCCGCACGAGATTTACCGACACCAGGTGTCATGATAATAATACTGTCATCTATGGTTTTAAGTTCATCATGAATTATTTTTCGGGCATCTTCTATGCTTTTGAATTGTGATGGCAACTGAATTATTGGAGATACTGGTTTCTTGTTTTGATTATCCTGGTTCCCTTTAATATTGGTCCATTTAGACAAGGGTAGCCCATCCTTATCCCAGTGGGCTTCACACGCCGCATTAAAACATTTCAAGGTATAGTACGGTGGATAGGCAACGGCATTACCTCTCATGCTGTTACAAACAGGGCATTTTAAACCTTGAAATGAAATCGCCATCTTTTTGCGGTTTGCAATAACACAATGAATACCTTGCTCTATTAACATTTTATGCATGGTATCAAGGGAGATAGGATTAACAAGATCCCTTCGAAATTTCAAATAATTAAAAGGGTTGACCTTAATATCCCCCAGAACTTTTTGATATTGAATTAATTTATCACCCAGTCCATTAAGGGAGGTAAGGTCGGTGACAGATTCAAAATTCAAAAATTGATCCATGAATTCTATCACCACATCAGGATCAAGACGTCCCTTTGTTAAATTAAGATAATCATTGACTGTGAAACCAGAATGTTCAAATCTTTCTGCCGGAACAACAACCGAGTGCCTGTCCACAAGTTCTTTATTGCTATGATTGCTATGCCCTTTATACGTGAAGATCTGGTGGGGCATCCCTATATCCTCGCTTGGTCCAGTATCGTTAATATGCGGCATCTCTGCCTTGATAAAGTCGACAAATGCCTGGTGAGCAGATTTATTCACAAGCTTGTTGGATATAAATCGGAAACCCTCTCCGCCGCTTGCAATGATTGTGAAGTATTGAGCGGCCTTGAGGTTTTTTAAAACCCGATAAGTAAGAACAGCATTGGCAATGGCACTCTGGATTTTTTCTGCTCCCTTAAGATCGGGATCTCCGTCAATATCAAGCAGGGGGAAATAAAGTTTCTGATCACCCCAATTGATCTTTTTATCAAGATAGATACCGGTATTCCCATTGTAAATATTGTTTTTTTCAGCAACCAGCAATTGCCTGTATTCATCAAAAGATGCTATTGGATAGGGTTTGCTGGTTGCTTTGTAATTTCTATAGGTAAGTGATTTTTCCATTATATCTGCCTGTAACATGATTAATTCTCGATTATGGTTTAGCTCTTTTCGGAGTCTTCAGTTTTCACCGGGTTCAGGTGTTCGATCAATATTGATGCTGCAACGGAAGCCGCTGAAAAATTTTTTTGTGGTTGCTCAAGCATCTGTTGTGCTGCTAATGCCTGAAGTTTTGCTCTGATGTCTACCGGTACATAAATGGTCAATTGTATTTTTTCCTGGTTTAGCATGTGTAGCCTCCCTTAATAAAGTTTTAATTTATCCCTTTGTTCTGTTTTTTTATTAGATCAACCGGCGGTTTGTATCTGGCTGCTTAAGATGTATTAAACTGTTAAGGCTGGAACCGGAATTAGATGAATTTTATGGGCAGAGCTCGACATTCCGGATGCGGAAACTTCGGGATCGGAGAGGGCATTAAAATAGAAGTAAAATGGGAAAGAAAAGAGAAAAGAGACCACAACCACTTTCAAAGCCGTGGTCTCTTATTTTTTAAAGAGGATCAATCAGATCAAAAATATTTTCAATGGATAGATCTGTAAACGTTTCAAATACAGTTAATATTTGACACAATTGTTCTACCTCATCCCTTTGTTTCGGCTGGAGTTTTTTGTTCAAATAAGCTCTGAGCACTTGCACATTTTCACAATGATTGAAGACCTGTTTTCCAAAGTTTTCAGTTGCCTTTATATTATGCCACCCAAAAGCATATGTTTTTTCAGTATCCTCTAAATCATTGAGATCCAAAAATGATTTACCCTGGCAATAAATACAGGGACAATCGTTTTGTATGTCGGCATCCACCAAGGTGTTCCCAAAATATTCAACCGATAAATCATGGGGATTCATATATTTTTTATTCCTTGAGGATTGTTGCCACGTGGTTGAATCAAGCGAAATCCATTCAAAAAAATGATAAGCTAAATATGCTGACAATACGATTAATAAAGGTTGTGTTGACCCAAGCAGATGAACCCTTTTAATGCCGATCTTGTAAAAATAGATAAGAAACAACGCCACTTCTTTTAAGGTTAGGTGTCTGACCGGCAGGCTTAATCCGTCTGGATTTATATTTTTAACGTGCTTCCAATACCATTTAAATTGATTAATATTGAATGCCTGAACTGGAAGGAACAGCATTGATTCAAGGCAATATTTTTCCTTTAATTCTGCACACTCCCATGCCCATTTAATTTGGAACCCAAGTTTTTTTGTAAACTCTAAATCTTTGCCGGCAGGACCATCTGCAAAATTAATGGGATAATCAAGTGCCATAACAATATAAGGTTTTAAAAAAAGTGCAGCCTGGATCACATGGATAGGTGCCAAGTTGAGGAATCTATCTTTTTTGATTATGGGTTGACTCGGATCAGAAATGAATTCTTTTTTATCTCTTTCATACGTAAATATAGTGAATCCACCGCAATCCAGGATATTTTTTTTACCCTTTTTAAACATCTGTTTTGCATAATTGATATCTGAATCACTAACACAATCATCAGGAACGTTTGCAAGAATGCCCCCGACTGAATCACCAGGCAGCAAAGTTATTTTTGTACCGGCAAAGACAATGCATAATTCTCCCATTATTCACCTTCCTTCGCAGCCGATGCCACATTGTTTAACTGCTTTATGGATGAATACAGATTGGCGATGATAGGGATACATTTTTCATATTGAACCTGCAGTTCAGCAATGCCAGGTTTGTTTTTTACAATATCACTAAAAATTTCAGCTATTTTTACGTGTTCCGCATATATACCCTCTATAGTGGGCGTGGGATCTGTTTCAACCTCATTGTCACCCGCCCAATGCTCTTGTTCTATCATGGGTTTGAATTTTGACTGAGTCTTTTCTTTATGTGGCGCTTGTGTTTGCGTCTTAGCCGGAGCTTGAATTCCAGATTCTTCATCGGCGGTGATCACACTCAATATTTTTTTATGCTCTTTAAACTCATGGGACCATAAAAGCATATATTTTGATATTTCTTCGGTCTTTTCTTCTTCAGTTTTTTTCTGTGTAATAAGCTGGCTGTTTAATTCTCTTTTTTGAGGCTGTGCTTTTTCAAAAAATCTTTTGCTTGCTTTTATAGTGACAAGTTGTTCAAGGGTTTCTGGAGTCAAATGATGACTGTACTTAAGATGTTTTTTGATGGTGCCTTCAGTTTTATTGAACCGATTTGCCATAACATCAATTATACGGCTATTATTTGAAAAGTTTTTTCCTTTTCTTGCACCGCCATGGGTAAAGTTTTTAATTTCAAGCTTATATAATGCCGCAACAAGTTTGATGTTCCTGATTAATTCTGGATAATTGAATTTACCCCAGGTGGAACCACATCGAATCTCAATTTTTCTGAGTGCCAATTCCATAGGATTTATCTCTTTTATAAAATATATGTGGCACTTTAGATATTCTTGCTTTTTCTCCTTCGCCTCTGCGACCAAGTTCCATCCTTCAATACAGACTGTATCGTTTTCTGACATGATCAGGCA